>ERZ1031127.89-NODE-89-length-17440-cov-10.803336_pt1 | contig 17440 bp, 14 predicted proteins | sample MGYA00518224_ERZ1031127 | MGnify/ENA primary metagenome ERZ1031127 (study PRJEB33718, sample SAMN03159757) | human skin metagenome | collected 2014-05-20 | study: EMG produced TPA metagenomics assembly of the PRJNA266117 data set (Human skin bacterial metagenome... | reverse complement strand
TCTCTATTCGTCGGCAGCGTCAGATGTGTATAAGAGACAGAACATGGCGTCTGCGCGGGCGATGAGCAGTTCTTGGTCGGGAGTTTTCCCGCGGCTGGGCAAGTTCGGGTTTCCACCGTAAGGGGTTGACGAGGCCGCGTTGTCGCGAGGGGTTCGGGCTGAAAGTGCCGATTCCGAAGGGCGTGAGTCGTGCGGCGCGGCGGTTTCCTGCAGGGTTTCCGTGGCGTCGTTGATGGCTGCGCCCGAAGCGGCCAAGAGTTTTTCCGCTTGCTCGATCATGGCTAGCAGCTCGTTCTTGCCTTCGGCTTCGGCCAAGTGGGGGTCGACGGCGGGGCGGCGCGGCCGGCGCGGCCTTTCGCGGGTCGGCTCCGGTTCGGGTTCTGGTTCGGGTTCGGGTTTCGGCTCGGCGAAAAATTCCGGTTGCGGTTCGGGTTCGGCAGCAGCAGGGACTTCGGTCGAGGGCATCGTGTCTGATTGCGCGGCAACTGACTCAGGGAACTGCGGGTGAGGCGAATCAGGCTCGGCGGAGTCCGCCGGGACCGTTTCGGGGGTAAACGCCTCGGACAAAATCCGGGACGAAGCCGAACTGGGCACCAACGTGGGAGGATTATCCGCCCAAGCGTCCGTGGTCGGCGGCGCGACCGGCGCGGCCACATCCGGGGGAAGGACCGGTGTCGGAGCAGTTGGTGCGGGCTTCTTTGCAGCGAAACCGCCCAAAATCGGACGGCGCGACAAGGGGGGCGGCGTCCCCGAGTCCCCTGCACCGCTAACGGTAGGCGCGGGCTTGTCCGTAAAATCGAACGGATTGAACCCGGTATCACCGTAATCTGTGGGGTCAGAATCCTGTGCTGTGTCGTAACTGTCGCCAGCCGACTCGTTAGACCCGGCAATCACGGAATCAAAGGTGGCGTTGTGTTCGCCCGCCGCGGCGGAGTTCCAGCCCGTATCAGAGCTGGCAAAGCCGGAAGCGAGCGGTTTACCCAATAAATCATTAGTGTCGTCCGGGGAATCGGGGCGTGCCACGGACATACTGGGCCACTTGAAATCGCCACGAGCCAGGGAATCTGCCAGTTCGTTCGGCTCGGGGTTTGCCTCGGCGATGCCGAGGTTTGCAAAAGTGAGGGCAGTATCGTGTTGGCGACGCGCCGGGGGAGGAGGCGCGGGGGCAGGCGTCGGGCTGGATTCGGGGACGGGATGCCCGACTGGGAACGCGCTGTGTAAGTACGGGGAGATGGAGGAAGGCTGCGTGTCCGGTGCCGATTTTGGCAAAACCGCTGCTTCCTCTGCGGGCGATTCTACCTGTTCAGAGTCGGTTTTCTCCTCAATTTTTGGCAAACTCATGACGGCGGTTAGATCCTTTTCCAACGCCTCCGGATCAACGTCACGCAGAGACTGGGGCGCGCCCAGCTGTCCCGCGCGTTTCCGCGCTTGGCGCACATCGCCGAGATTTTGCTCCGCTTCGAGGATGGTTTCGCGGGTCGGGTTCTCCAGTTGGCCGACGATTTGGCCGTCAAACAGGAACAGCACCCGGTCCGCGTATTTCGCGGCGTCCGGTTCGTGGGTGACCATGATGACTGACTGTTCCCAGTCGCGCGCGGCCGCCCGCAGGAACGAAAGAACCTGTGCGGATGAAGCCGAATCGAGGTTTCCGGTCGGTTCATCAGCGAAAACGACTTCCGGGGCGGTCAGCAACGCGCGCGCGCAAGCGACCTTTTGCTGTTGCCCTCCGCTCAGCTCGGAGGGGAAGGCGCCCAGCCGGGATTCCATATCCAGCTCTTTGACCAGCGCTTTCAGCCGTCGCCGATCCGGAGATTGGCGGCGCACCATCGCTGACAACTCGATATTCTCCGCAACGTTCAACGTGGGCACCAAGTTAAACGACTGAAAAATAAACCCGATTTTGTCGCGGCGAAACCGGGTCAACTCTGCGGCATTCAGCTGGGACAGGTCACGTCCGGCAACCTTGACCGTCCCGGATTGAAACGAATCCAGCCCTGCCAAAATGTGCAGCAGGGAGGATTTCCCGGACCCGGAAGGCCCCATAATGGCGGTGAACTGGGCGCGGGGAAAATCCACGTCCACGTTATCCAAAGCTGTGACAGCGCGCTCCGTATCGGCCTGACCATAAATTTTAGTCAGACCGCGGACGCTGATTAGAGGATTTGAGACCGGAGAAAGCGTGGTGGAAAATCTCGGTGATGCCGCAGCGGTTTGATTGACCAAGTTTCGCCTCCTTTCTCTGCATTCTTTCATATTTGCCGCCAGGGTGCCGGTTTCCACGCCCGAAGGAAGTTCAACTCAATACCAACGGTCGATGCGCGGCCAGCGGGCGAGCGGAGGGCAGAGCCATACGGTCTTGATACGATTTTACAAAATGGCATGAACTGGGGAAAAGTCCCACGCGGTAACGAAAAATGGTCGGACAATGTTTTTTCACGGTTTGTGCGGTGCAGTCTACAATGGCAGGATGCCTGGAAAACCGCAAAAACCCGTTCCTGCGCCCCTGATTTTCTTTACCGAGGGCGTTATTCAGTATGTGGGAGCTGGCTTCGCGGTGACGCTGTTTGCCCTGATGGGGACGTTAACCGTGGCTTGGTTGCGGACTGTCTTTGCAGCAATAATTCTGCTGGCGTGGCGCCGGCCCTGGGGGTCTCGAGCGCTCACCCGCAGCGGCTATGTGTGGTCCTGCCTGTTCGGAACCGCCCTGGTCTGTATGAATATGACATTTTACGAGGCGATTGCGCGGCTTCCCTTGGGGACTACCGTTTCCGTAGAGTTCCTGGGGCCGGTTATTTTTGCGGCTATCGGCATCACCGGCTGGCTGGGCAAGTTCTCGGTCCTGTTGGCGTTCTCCGGCGTAGTCATGATTGGCGGGCTGGGCCTGGACATGGGCAATCCGACCGACCGGATGGGCCTGTTCTGGGCGCTGGTCGCCGGGGGAATGTGGGTCGCCTACATGGCTTTGGGCCGCAAAGTTGCGGTTTTGGGTCGCGGCATCGATTCCTTGTCCGTAGCCCTGGCCTTCGGTTCGTGCCTGCAGCTGCCTCTGGCCTGGCCCGACATCCACGTTGCGTTCAGCTCGTGGCACGTTTTCGGCCTGGCCCTGCTCATGAGCATGTGTTCCTCCTTTGTGCCTTACATCCTGGAACTGGTCGTGTTACGCGATGTTTCCGCCGCCATTTTCGCGCTGCTCTCAGCTTTGTTGCCGGTAACGTCCCTGCTGGTGGGCGTGATTATGCTGCGGCAGTTTCCGAGCTGGCCAGAAGTGGGCGGCCTGATTTTGGTGTCGGTAGCGGTGGCGATGACCTATCGGCGCGACCCCGCCGATACAGCCGCCCTCACCCCTGCTGAACAGACGGACTAAACTAGGCTTATGACCGGATTCTCACAGCGTTTGCAAGCTCTCTCCCAGCGGGTCGCCGCGGCGGCCGCGGCCGCGGGACGCGATGGTGAGTCAATCCGAATCCTTCCGGTCAGCAAAACTCACCCGGTTGCGGACCTGCGCGAAGCTCTCGCCGCGGGTGTGAGCGAATTCGGGGAAAACAAACCCCAAGAACTGGCCGCGAAAGCTGCGGAATTGGGCGCGAACCTGGGCTTGGGCGCTGACGGGAATGGTGAAAGCCCCCGCTGGATCCAAATTGGCAACCTGCAGCGCAACAAAGCGAAACTCATCGTCGCAAACGGTGCGGAACTGCAATCCCTCGATTCCGCGAAGCTCGCGCAAACCCTGAACCGGCTACTTGACCAGGCGGGACGGACCTTGGAAGTCATGATTGAAGTCAACACTTCCGGTGAGGACGCGAAACACGGGGTCGCGCCGGAGGAGACCGCGGAACTGGCGCGGCTGGTCATTGACCAGCCCCGACTGCACCTCATCGGCTTGATGACGGTGGCGGCGCACGTTGATCAGGTCGGCGAGCGTGGCGTTTTCGAGATGTTTTCCCAGCTCGCGGGGTTGCGAGAGGCGGTTTTGGGGCTGCCCGGCGGTGCGGATTGTCGGGAACTGTCGATGGGCATGAGCGGGGATTTCGAGTTGGCCATCGCGGCGGGCTCGACGTGTGTGCGGGTCGGTTCGGCCCTGTTTGGTCCCAGAGATTACGCGCAAAAGCCTGTCCAGTGACGGAAAACTGCAGAATTTTGGGATAATGTCCACGTGAAGCGTCCCAGTTTGAAACCGCGCCAACCTTCTGACGCGGATAAGCCGACCCCGCACGGCTCGGCTGCGTCAAACGCTTCTGCCCGAAAACCCGGGAAAACCGGGCAATCCGGAAAATCTGGGAAACCCGAGAAAACCGGGAAACCAGTGGACTCGGCCTTTTCCCGAGCAAAAACCACGCCGCGCACCCCCGCTGCCGAAGCTCCCGGCTCGACCCGCATCGCCCGCCTTTTGACGCTGGCGGCCGTAGCCCTCGCCGTATTCTTGGTCGTGTTTTCACCGCTGCGTTCCTGGATGGATCAGCAGCAGCAGGCTCGCTCGCTGGCAGCCCAGATCGCCCAGGTCAAAGCGCAAAACGCCGAGCTGGAAGCGGAAATCAAACGCTATCAAGACCCCGAGTATATTTCCCGCCAAGCCCGCGAACGCTTGGGATACGTGAAACCCGGCGAGATTACCTATGTCGTAGTTGATCCTCCCGGCGCGAAAAAACCGCAGCTGACCAGCGGTTGGACCGACAAAGATACGAATGATTTGCCGTGGTTCCGCCAAATTGTCGTTGGGCTGCAAGTCGCGGGAGCCGCTCCCGCCCCGGAAACGACCCCGGGCGCTGACGGGACAGCTCCCGCTCCTGGGGAGAAAACTACCGAACCGCCCTCGACCACCGGCAAAACCAACCCGGAACCAGCCCCGAATTCCTCGAACGCCCCGACCCATAACTGAGCGCTAACCGTAAACTGACAAAGGAGCCCTTGTGATTACACCCGCTAGCCCGGAAGATTTGCGCATTATTGCAGCTCAACTGGGGCGCGTCCCGCGGGGAGTTCTGGGGGTTGCCGCCCGGTGCGGGGATTGCGGAGCGTCATCTGGTGCCGGTCCCGCCAGTCATGAGGGAGGTATTTCTGCTGGCGGTCCTGGGGGTATTTCCGCAGGTCGCCAGGCTGCTAATCCCGTGGGTTATCCCGGTGATAATTCTGTTGGTCGCCTTACCGATTTTCCTGCTGGTCAAGGTGGTGTCCCCGCTGGTCACCCGGCAGTCATTGCGAGCGCTCCGCGCTTGCCCGGCGGCGAGCCGTTCCCCACGTTTTATTACCTGACCTGCCCCGCGGCGGTCGCGGCCGTGTCGCACCTGGAGGCAAACGGGGTCATGCGCGAAGCGGAAGCCCTGCTGGAGGCAAACCCGCAGATAGTGGCCGCTTATGCCCGCGCTCATGAACTTTATATTCGCCAGCGCACCCAGGCTGGCGAAGCCGCCGGAATCGGGGAAGTCCCCGAAATCGCGGGCGTGTCGGCCGGAGGAATGCCCCGCCGGGTCAAGTGTTTCCACGCCCTGCTCGGACACGCTTTGGCGGCGGGCCGGGGCGTGAATCCCATCGGGGATTGGGTGCTGGACCGGTTGGCGGAGTTGCCGGCGGGGGACCCGCATCGTTGGACTCCCGCGACTTGTGCGTGGGGATTGGACGAAACTGCGTGGGAAAGAGGCCGTTAGTGCGTTTGGCGGCGATTGATTGTGGAACTCACTCGATTCGTTTGCTCATCAGTGAGGTTGATTCCCGCTCCGGGGCGATGGTTGACGTGATGCGGTTGAACCGGATTGTGGGCTTGGGCGAAGGGGTGGACCGGACCGGACACCTCAGTGAGGCCGCGTTGGAACGGACTTTTGCGGCGGTCGAGGAATACGCCGGTTTCGTTCGCCGGGAAGGCGTTCAGCGGATTCGGATGGTGGCGACTTCTGCTTCGCGTGACGCGGATAATTTTTCGCAGTTTAGTGCCGGTGTGGAGGCGCGGCTGGGGGTGACGCCGGAAGTCATTTCGGGACAAGTCGAGGCCACGTTGGGATTTACGGGGACGCTGTCAGCGCATCGCGACATTGCCAGTCCGGCGCTGACCGTTGACATCGGGGGAGGTTCCACCGAGTTTGCGTTCGGTCAGGCCAACCCCGATACCGGCCAGTTTGACCAGGTCACGGCCGCGGTGTCGATGAATATGGGTTCCACGCGGGTCACCGAACGTTATCTGCGGCCCGCCGAGGATGCGCGCGGAGTCCCCAGTGAGGACGCTATCAGCCAGGCTGGCCAGTTTGTAGATTCCCTGATTGCCCAGGCTCGCGCCAGTGTGCCGTTGGAGCGTGCCCGCGAGGTAGTTGGGGTGGCCGGTTCGGTCACGACTTTGACGGCCTTGGAGTTGGGGTTGGACAGTTACGAGCCGGACAAGATCAACGGGGCCGTGTTGGATTCCGGTGCGCTGCGGGAACGCGCCCGGCGTTTGATTCGGATGCCGCACGCGGAAAAAGCTCAGCTGGGGCCCATGCACCCGCAGCGGGTGCGCCAGATTGCCGGGGGAGTCCTGGTGTGGGAGCGGATTCTCGCTTGGCTGGAAGCTCATCCGGCTCCCGGTTCCGGCGCTGGTCACTCCGATTCCGGGACAGTGTCTGCCAGTGAACCCCGCGGCGCATTCCCCGTTCGGACCTCGGAAAACGACATCCTCGATGGGATTATCCTGTCCCAGATTCCCTGAATTTCGGGTTCTAGTTTTGTTGCGGGGTGGTCGCTCGGGGGCGCTCGCGAGAGGCGGAAGGGTACCCCCTCGCGTTTTGCGCGACTATTGTCGCAAAACGCTCACCAGCCTCTCGCTGAGTCGCCCCCAACGCTTCCCGCCCCGCCAGCCCACTTAATTCCGGTGTCTATGCTCCGGATTTCTGCCATGTTTAGGTGTGAAACCTCCCTCGGCATCAGGCTAGTTGCACGAACGACCGATTTCGAGCCTAAATTTGGGCCATTACGGATGCTCGGTTTTCTAAACCTGCAGGTAAACGCGATTCTAGTTTAGGCCGATTGTCTCTGAGTCAAGTGAAATCGGTCGTTCATGCAAGACAGACAGAATGCAGGGTAATTTAGGTGCTGTTTGTTACCGGGTTTCGGGGCGTGCGTGCATTATAAGTGGAGAATAGCCGGGTAGCTGCCATTATTGGCAGCTACCCGGCTATTCTCCCCCTTTAGGCACAACCTAGGCAGGTATCTCAAACCTCGCGCAGTCCGTTTGGGTTAGTTCTGCGGATTTGAATCCTGGGTGGGGTTGGTTTGTCCGGAGAACGGATTAGCTTGGTCAGGGGTATTCGGCCCGAATGACTGCGGTTGACCAAACTGGGTCTGGTCAGGCTGATTCTGCTGTTCAAACTGGGTTTGCGGCTGTCCCGGTTGCGCTGGCTGGGCCGGGGTACCCGGCTGAGCAAAGGGGTTGGACTGAACCGGCTGTCCCGGTTGCCCTGACTGTGGCTGTCCGGGCTGAGCGTAAGGCTGCGGTTGCCCGGGTTGCATGGGTTGCCCGAACTGGGGCTGCCCTGGCTGAACTGGCTGTCCGACCCCAGGTTGCCCGGGTTGCATGGGTTGCCCGAACTGGGGCTGTCCCGGTTGTACTGGTTGCCCAGGCTGCCCGTAGTTCATCGGCTGGCCGAATTGGTTAGCCGGAATAGCCTTTGCCTTGCTCTTTTTCACCAGCACCACAATGAGAATGACGATGCCGGCGACTATCAGAATCCCAAAAATGGCCATTCCCACGAGGAACTTGCCGATTCCTGCCGCGACGGATTTCCCGGCATCGGTGAGGTCGCTGTCCGGGTCGTACTCGGAATCGGCCTTATCGCCACCGTTTCCGCCAGGAATCCCGGGCGAGGACACAATCTTAACCTCGTTGACGATGTCGGTCATGTCCAGCGTCACAGTGTCTCCCTTGAAATCAACGGGTTGCCCGTCCACGGTGGCTGTTTTGATGCCGTGGGGCATCTGGATAATCAGGTTCATGGTGATTGAATCCATACCGAGCTCGCTCATATCCCCAGCATCGTTCAGTTCCGATTTCAAGTCATAAATCTGCTCTTTGGGCAGGAACAGAACCAGGTCATCGCCTTCTTTTTTCAGGTTCTCGCTTGAATTGAGATTCTGTTCCTGCGGCAGAATAATCTCGCATTTCATATCCCCGCCGGTACTCAAATCTTTGACCGTGGCCTCGTCTTCATTTTCCATATCCGCGAGATCTTGGCAGGTCACTTCCTCGCCGTCGCTCATAGAGGAAAGCATGTCCTTTTCGGCTTCACTCATCGCCACGATAACCGAGGGCTCAATGGTGTTCTCATCAATAACCTTCAGCTTGACGTCCATTTCGCAGCCGCTCAACGCCACCAACGTGATTGCTGCGATGCCCGCCACCAAACTTTTCTTTTGCAAACTCCGCATTTGTTTGCCTTTCTAGGTTTCCGGGAAGCGACCCAACGCCGATTCCTCACCTCGAAAATATCAGATGCGCTCGATACCGGACATACCCTTTTGGGCTATTTTCTTTCCCAAGTCCGCGGGGTCGGGCGGATGCACAAGGGCGGGGCTTGCGTTCCCCGTTCCGTGGGGTCAACTAGCCATGCGGGGAGACTTGACTGACTCCTCGCAAAACCGGAAAATCGTTAACTTTCACCCGGAAAACCGGGAAAAACCTCACTCGTGGGAGTGCGACCGGCGGTACGCCAAGCGCAGCTGCAGAGCGATAGCACCCAGGATGATGGACAGCGCGGTGCCCATGACCACGCCGATAGAACCGGCTTGGGTCAGCAAATCGTCGCCACGGAAAGATAGGTGCGAAATCAACAGCGCCACCGTGAAACCAATCCCCGCCACCAGCGAAATGGGAACCATATCACCCATGGTCACACCCTTTTCCAAGTGCAGGGGAGTGAACTTTTCCATCACGAACACAGAACCGAAAATCCCCAGCAACTTCCCGAAAGGCAACGCCAGCATGACGGCCACGGCCACGGGATTGGTCAGCATCTTAAGCGCTCCTCCGGGGGTATCCACGATGTCCACGCCAGCAGCAAAGAAAGCAAAGAACGGCACCGCAAACGCGGCCGAAACCGGGTTAACTTTCATAGACATCTGTTCCACCAGGTTGTGAACTTCCCAGTCGTGTTTGTCGGCAGGAACCACCATGCCCAAAACCACTCCGGCAATCGTGGCGTGAATACCGGAAACCAGCATAAAGTACCAGGTCAACACCCCCAGAGGAATCAGGAAGTACCAGTAGCCTTTCCGCTTGTGACACAGGAACCCGAACAGGGCGGCACACGCCGCCATCGGCAACAGGAAAGCGAGATTCAAATCAGAGCCATAGAACACGGCGATGACGATAATCCCGCCCAAGTCGTCGGCTACCGCCAGAGTCAACAGGAAGGTCCGGGCCCCGTTGGGCAGGCCGCGGCCAAAAATCTGCAAAATCGCGACCGCGAAAGCAATATCCGTGGCGGTCGGAATCGCCCAGCCGTGCCAAGCTCCAGAGCCGGTGATGGCGGTGACGGCCACGTAAACCAGGGCGGGACCGGCCATCCCAAAGGCGGCGGCGATAATCGGCATCGCCGCGGTTCGTGGATCGTGCAGGGCGCCGTGGGTGAACTCTTCCTTCAGTTCCAACCCGACCGTGAAAAAGAAAATCGCCAGGATACCGTCACGCGCCCACTCTTCAATAGGCATGGACAGGTGCAGTTTTTGCAGCACCGACAGAGTGTCAACGGCGGCAGCCTGCGCCAAGCCGGGGTCGGGCACGAACTGTGCCACCGCCTGATAACCCTCGCGGAAAGGCGTGTTAGCGCAAACCAGGGCGATAATGGCGGCGATAATCAAAATCAAGCCCCCGACGATGTCGTCGGAAACAAACCGGGCGAAACGCTCTTGAGCGCTAAGGCGTTCTTCACCAACTCGAACCGCGGCATCGTAATCTTCCGGGGACGGACCGGCTAAATCCGGCTCACCGAAGAGGCCCTTGTCGAGATTTTCGTTTTCTTTATCATTGCTTGGCACTTCTTTGTCCATATTCAAAGTGTAGGGTCGATTTGAGTAAATTCCCAAATGAATAGATGATTAACCAGACTGAAAAATGTGTGCGCCCCCGTAGCCCAATGGTAGAGGCAGCTGACTTAAAATCAGTTCAGTGTCGGTTCGAATCCGACCGGGGGTACAGTTTTTTCGCCAGTTCGGTGGAATTTATGCGGAAACGAGGCCGTTTTCGTAGGCAAAAATGACGGCTTGCACTCGGTCGCGGGCGCCAATCTTGTTCAGGATATTGCCCACGTGGGTTTTCACCGTGGTCATCGAGATAAACAGTTGCGTGGCAATTTCCTGATTGGTCAGCCCCTGGGCGATAAGGGTGAGGACCTCGGTTTCCCGGTCGGTGAGGCTTTCCAGCAGGGCTTGGTCGACCAGATTTGTCTCCGTGTCGCCGTCCTGGTCACCGGGTAGCTGCGGGGCAAACATATCCAGCATCCGTTTCGTCACGCGCGGGGAAATCGTGGCATCCCCGTGGGCGACATTGCGGATTGCGCCGATGAGTTCCTCGGGTTTGGCGTCTTTCAGCAGGAATCCGCTAGCCCCGGCCCGCAGTGCGGCGAAAGCGTATTCGTCCAGGTCAAAAGTGGTGAGGATGAGGACTTTCACGTTCGGGTTGCTGGCAATGATTTCCGAGGTCGCCTCGATGCCATTCATATTGGGCATCCGTACGTCCATCAGTACCACGTCCGGCGCGGTCGCTTTGACCATCTGTAGCGCGGTTTTACCGTCTGCCGCTTCGCCCACTACCGTGATGTCGTCCGCCGCTTCCAGCACCATCCGAAAACCCATGCGGATTAGGGATTGGTCGTCGACCAGCAGCACTTTGATAGCTTCGCTGGGCGTGGACTGCGTGGACGTCGCGGACTGTCCAGTTTCGTTTTCGTTTTCACTCACGTTTACATTGTCCCCTAAAAGTTGCTTAAAAGTTGTCTACGCGGGCATAACCCAGCCCTCGGACTTCGGCGCTTCAGGCTGCCACTGCAAAGTCGCCTCGACCCGCCATCCCCCGGGGGTGGGTCCAGCTTCCACGTGACCGTCATAGACCGCAGCGCGCTCGCGCATTCCAATGAGTCCCTTCCCGCCGCCGGGATTAATCCCCGCCAGGGAAGTGGCGTTAAACACGACGATACGAATGCCGTTGTCCCGCGCTTGTAAATCGACCTCAACCGCGGTGGAGGCGGGTGCGTGACGCAAAATGTTAGTCAAAGACTCTTGGACAATCCGATAAATCGTCAGTTGCAACGGACCGTCAGCCGGCACCTCATCCCCGGTGTAACGGTAGGTAATCGGCAGGCCGGCCGCCCGGAACTGGGCGATTAGTCCGTCCATTTCCGCCAAATCCGGAGAAGGGGTGAAGCGGACTTCCTCGAGCGAGGATGTTTGGTCGTCCTGAGGGGCGTTCGGGTCAAGGTTCTGGGGCACTTCGGTGGGTTGGCGCAGCACTCCCACCAGGCGGCGCGTATCCGCCAGCGCCGCCCGCCCGGTTTCGCTCATATTGCGCAAGGCTTCCTTGGCGAGCTCAGGATTTTTGTCAATCGCGGCGGTGGCGCCGTCACTCATCGCAATCAGCACCGTCAGCGAGTGGGCCACAATATCGTGCATTTCCCGGGCAATCCGAGCGCGTTCGTCAGCGACCGCAATCTGTTCGGACTGCTCGCGCTCCAGCTCCAACTGCCGGTTGCGCAACGTCAACTCGTCCACCCGGTCTCGTCCCAACTGAACGATGCGCGCCAACAGCACCGCCACCACCATCAGCAGGGTGATGACCAGCGCCATCATGCCGCGGGCAGCCAGATTTTCCTGTGGTTCCAGGAAACCCGCTTGGACCACCACCAAAATGCCGACCCCGAACAGCACAATGAACGTGACCAGCAGCAACGCGTTCGACACGACTCCGCGCAGGGTTTGACGCCGAGCGGGGTCGGTGTTACCGCCGGGCTTGCGGGGTTCCTGGCTTTTAGTCACCAACCTATTGTGACACAGCTGGTTTTTCCCGGCTCCGTGACAGGGCTGCGCCCTGAGAAAATCACCCCGTAGCAGGAGGACTGTGCCGTGGCAGTAATGGGGAAATCCGCTACGATTAAACCGTTGAGACAATAAGGAGCGACATGAGCAACCCAGTGTTTACACGCAACAAAGTTTTTACCGAGCGCACTCCGGGAGGTTACCCGACTATGCCCGGTTACCAGGTCGGTGGCGGGGCCACCCAGACCTATCCCGGCAATGCTCCCCAAGTGAGCTACGCGCCGGAACAACCCCAGCAGTTCCCCACCCCGCAGGGCCAGGAACAGTACGGCACGGTATCTGGCAGCCGTCCCGTCACTCTGGACGATGTTTTGATTAAGACAGTGCTGACTTTCGGGACCCTCCTACTTTTCGGAGCGGGGGCCTGGGCGTTGACCGCAGCCAATCCGGGTTTGGGCATGAGCGTGGCGTTCGGCTCGATGATTGTGGCCTTGGTGTTGGGCCTGGTGAACTCGTTTAAGAGCCGTCCCTCTCCAGCCCTGATTCTGGGATATGCCGCTTTTGAAGGTGTCATGTTGGGCGGCATCTCCAGCTTGTTCGCCGCGCTTTATGACGGCGTGGTGATGAAAGCAATCGTGGCGACCTTGGTCACCACCCTGGTGATGCTGGTGCTGTTTAAGACCAAGGTGGTGCGCAACTCCCCGACCCTGATGCGAGTCGTCATGGTCGGCATGTTTTCGATTTTTGTGTTCTACCTGGGCAACCTGGCGGTCAGCCTCATCAACCCGGCCTGGTCTTTCTACGGCCCGAACGCCCCGACCATCGGCGGCTTCCCGCTGTGGATTATCGTCAGCCTCATCGCTATCGGTTTAGCGGCGTTATCTCTGGTCACGGACTTTGACTACATCGTCAAAGCGGTTGATAACGGGGCGCCCCAGGAAACCGCCTGGACTGCCGCTTTTGGCCTGATGGTGACCCTGGTCTGGCTTTACATTGAGTTCCTGCGGATTTTCGCGTTATTTGCGTCCGATAACTAGGTTCGTGTCCCGGAACTTCCGGAGTTTCGGGAGTTTCTGGCTCAGACACGAATCGGTTTCGCGTTTTCCTGCGGGGGGATTCTCCTCGTCCGGCCACAGAAGCTAGACTTAGAGAAAACGACTCACGGAATTGAGAGTAATGACTGTCAACATTCGCCCGCCTGAGGTTCAGGATGCCGCCGGCATGGGGGTGGCACACGCCCGCATGTGGTTGGCTAACTACGGCGAATTTATCGACGATAAATATCGCTCCCGCTTTGACGAGCCGACCCTGGTTGGTCAATGGCACAACCTGCTGACCTCGGATCCGGCAGGACGCCGCATCGCAGTTGCAGTCGAGCACGGCCGGGTGGTCGGCATCGCCATGACGGTTCAGACGGTACGCAACGAGCATGTTGCCCCGCCCGCCCGGGAACGGGAAGTTTCCATGCACTACCTAATGCCTGAATATCAGGGCCAAGGCTTGGGGCGGCGCTTGTTGGAATACGTGGTCGGCCCGCAGGAGCCAGCCCAGCTGTGGCTGCCTTCGGGGTATCCCGGGGAAAAGCGAGCCCACCGGTTTTACCGCCGCGCTGGGTTCCTCTCGGACGGAGCGATGACCGGTCGCGAGGTCAACTACGGACTGGCCTTGAACCGGATGGTGCGCTGAGCGGTTATCCTTCCCCGGCTTTGCGCCCGCCCTGCCATATCGCGAAGTTCCCGGTGAGGCAGTAACCAGACTGTGACATCTTTTGACAACAACAAACAACCGAAAACGGAAGTGCGATGGAGAAAAAACCGTTATTGAACGCCGGAGCCGAGTTTAGACGCGGGTGGTGGCGCGAGGTCATTTCCCGGCGGGACACGCAAAATCGAGTTCCTAACTTTGACGGACTGGAACCGACTGCCCCGCCCGAAGTGGAAAACGGCCCGAACTCGGCATATTCGGTGTCTTGGCGGATTCGGGTGGCGGCCAGTTGGGCGTGGCGTTTCCTGGTCATCATCGCGGCGCTGGGGCTGATTCTGTACGGAATCACGAAAGTTTCCATCATTTTCGTGCCCCTCGCGGTTGCCCTGTTGTTGACGTTGCTGCTGGAGCCGATGCATTTCCGGTTGCAAAAGTGGCATGTTCCCAAGACGTTATCCGCGGTCATTTCCCTGTTGGTGGGCGTAGGGCTGGTTGTGGCTATGATTTGGATTGCGACCTCCCAGCTGGCTCACGGTGCGCCCGCCCTGCTGGTCAAAGCCGGGGGCGGCTTCGACAAGGCTCTGGCGTGGTTGAGCGACGGTCCTCTGAATCTGGATCAGGCGCAAATTGATAAATATTTTAAAGAGCTGACCGCTCAAATCACCGCTTTTGCTACCAAGTATTCTTCCTCCATTGCGTCCTCGGCGCTGTCGGTGACTTCTTCGGTCGCCAGCGTGGTCACCACCATCTTGATTTCGCTGTTCTGCCTGTTCTTTTTCCTCAAGGACGGTCGCCAGATTTGGATTTGGTTGATTCGGATGCTGCCGGTTCCCGCCCGTGAGCCGGTTCACGAGGCGGCGATTCGCGGCTGGACCACGCTCAATGGCTACATTAGAGCCCAGGCGCTGGTGGCTTTGGTGGATTCCGTGTTTATTTCCATCGGGGCGGCGATTCTGGGTGCCGGGTCGATGACTATCCCGCTGGCTTTGCTCATTTTCATAGGTTCCTTTATCCCGATTGTTGGTGCGGTCACCACCGGGGCTATCGCCGTGTTGATTCTGCTGTTGGATAAAGGTTTCATGGCGGCCGTCATCATGCTGATTGTGATTTTGGCGGTGCAACAGATTGAGTCCAACGTGCTGCAACCGATGTTGATGTCCAACGCGGTCAGCTTGCACCCGCTGGCGGTGCTGCTGGGAGTGACGGCAGGAACCTTCCTGGCTGGAATCATCGGGGCATTGCTGGTGGTGCCGGTTATTGCGTTCTGTAACACCGTGGTTCTGTACCTGACCGGGCACGATTCGATGCCGGAGCTGGCTACCCGTCACGACCGTATCGGTGGAGCCCCCGGGACAGTTCACGCGCAGGTGGCCGCGTCCTATATCGGCGGCTCAAAAAAAGACACCGCGAAAGTTATGGAATCCCAGGAACTTTCCCGGCAACAGGCTAGTGCGGCCGTTCCGTCCCCGGCGGACGGCTCGCTCGGGCGGACTGGTGACGCCCCGGCCTCGTCGGACACCCCGGCTGGTGACAACAGGGCTGGTGCGGATGAACCGGCCACCCGCACTGGTGATGCCTCCGCAGTGAACCCTGATGACCCGGCTTTTCCCGAAAAACCTGAGCTGTAACCTTCTCGCTATCCCCGGCGCTGTGCCAGTCTAGCTGGATGACAGCGCTAATAATTTCTTGACATTTTGAAATGCTTTCCCATGCCTGTATGTAACAGGAGTAAAAACGTGAGATGATAGGGGAAGTTGAGCCTGGCAGGCTGGGCTCGCTAAAGTCCCGACGATTGAGGTTGCGATGTCGCTGTTTGAGTATGACCAAGGTCACCTGATTCCGGCCCAGTTTGGCCATCCCGTAAGCCCGGAAGCCCAAGGGGAGATTCTGGATTCTATCCGCCGTCAGGTCCTCGAAGTCATTGCTCGCCCGCTTTTTCCCGTGACTTGGAACGATATGACTGTGACGCCGGTGTCCGGTATGCCCGGTGAATTTGCACAACCTGAGGCGTCGCCGGGGTCTGGTGTTCCTGGCGCGGACGGGACGGCCAACGGTTATCCCCAAGAATCCCCGCGTTTGACCGCTTTGGACGGTTCCGGCCAGGTCGTGCTGGTCGAAGTGGTGAATCGGCTGGATTCCACAGGTTTGATTGCGGCTTTGGCGCGGCTCGGAGCTGTGTCGAACTTGGGATGGAACGATTTGGCTGCCGCCTATCCCGGCGGGGTCAGCGCTTTCCGTTCCGGTTGGACGCAATTCCGCGATGCTATGCCCCCGAACTTGGCGGCTGGACCGCGCCTGATATTGGTCGCCACCGAGATTGACCCGGATGTGCGCCCCGCCTTGGATGCTTTGACCCCTTCGGGGCTGGAAGTCCATCATGTCAGCGTGCGCGAGATGTCCAACGGGCGCCGCTTCCTGGACGTGCAGCGGGTCGCGTCCTCGCTGTTCAGCCACGATACGAATCTGTTGGCGGGCCGGGGAGCTCGCATTCCCGCGATTACTTCCGCTACCGATGAGGATGTGCAAAACGTGGAGTTTATGGCATCCGAAGTGGATTCCCGTCCGGACCAGGTGTCGAGAGTAGGCTTTGCCGACCTGGCGACCCCGATGGCGACCAGTCCGGTTTCCGGGACGGCCGTGCCAGACGTAGAGCCCGCAGCCCCCGCAGTCGAGGCGGTTTCAGAGCCAGCGGCACCCGCGCCGGAGCCGGGAGCGCCCGCCCTTGAGACTACGGAGGACCGTCCGAATCCAGTTGATGAACCCGAACTGCAAACAGGTTCAATCTCCCGCCATTCCATTATGGAAGCGGCCCGGGGTTCCGGGGTATCCCCGCTGGCTTCAGCAGAGGACGAAGAACCCGTCGAGTCGCTGTTCACCACCCATCACGGTAGCGTTGCCGAGACTGATGTACCATCCTTCGCGGACATCATTTCCGGCACCGATACCGGAGAAATCCAGACGGTTCATCATTCCCACCGGGCTCCCGCTAGTGAACAGACCCTGGCGGCAGAGGCACAGGCACAGGCCGGGAACGAGCCGGCGCAACCCGAGCAACCCGCCGAGTCAGCTAGCTTGGCAAACGCTGGTGATGCCGCGGCTTGGGAAGCTGCCCATTCCCCGGAAAATGCGGCAAATTCGGAGGATTCCGGCGCGGCCCAATCTGACAGAACCGACCTGCTCAACCGTGACGCAGCCGGACTCAGTGTCATTGCCCAGGTGACCGGCGAAGATACGCCGCTCATTGCCCTGGTGAACTTTGACGGAAGCGCGGCCGAAGTCAGCGCTACCCTCGCTGAGCGCGGGGTAGTCGTTCTGGAAGGCCGCGAATTTGACGATCCCAGCGAGGCGGCTCGCGAGCTCGGCCAAGATGTCGACGGGTGGGAGTTCTGGCACCTGGGCTTCATCGAGGGCCCGACCCTGGCCGAAGCCCAAGCCGAAATCAATGCTGAAATCGAGCGCAACCGCTAGGCTTCATTCCCTGAGTCAATCCCGGCCCGCGCGTTAATCCTATTAATTCGCTTCGGTGTGCCATATATGGCACACCGAGCCGTTTAAATAGGTTTTATTGGTCCTTCACACAGGCGTTTCGGCGGGTGTGCTGTAAATCGCAGGGGTGCGGTTTTTCAGGGGTATTGGTTTCTGTTTTTAATGCGGGGTGGTCGCTCGGGGGCGCTCGCGAGAGGCGGAAGGGGGAGGGCCCCCTCGCGTTTTGCGCGACTATTGTCGCAAAACGCTCACCCCCCAGCCTCTC
>ERZ1031127.85-NODE-85-length-19323-cov-11.565134_pt1 | contig 19323 bp, 11 predicted proteins | sample MGYA00518224_ERZ1031127 | MGnify/ENA primary metagenome ERZ1031127 (study PRJEB33718, sample SAMN03159757) | human skin metagenome | collected 2014-05-20 | study: EMG produced TPA metagenomics assembly of the PRJNA266117 data set (Human skin bacterial metagenome... | reverse complement strand
CTCTCTATTCGTCGGCAGCGTCAGATGTGTATAAGAGACAGTGACATGGCTGCGCTCACTCCGCAGATTCAGACGGCTTTGGACCAACGTGACGCGGCGATACGCGCCAGCGTCACCGACCTGGCGGACCCGCGCAACGCCCTGCTGCCCGGCCTGTGGGGACACGCGAGTGCGCAAATGCGGATTCCGGTCGGTTTCACCCAGGCTCATTCCGAAATCACGTTGAGCAGTCCCGCAGATGTGGCCCCGTTTCGTGGCTGGGGAGCGATGGCGGGGTCGAACGCGGAGACGAGCCACACGACCTCGGGACAAGTCGCGGCCATCAACCGCCGAATCAGCGCGATTGGTGCCGCCGCTGTCGGCGAGGGGCACACCGGCCTGGAAGTCGCTTATGTTCCCGCTGATTCCGGCCCGCTAGCGGTGACCGGTCCGCGAAATCTGCGCGGACCCGCGCTGAATCAGTTGTTGATTCGCGCCGCTCTGCGCTATTCCCCGGCCGACCTGAAAATCGTGGTCGCTGGGGCGAAACCCGCTCAATGGGCGTGGGTCAGCTTCCTGCCTCACGGCGAGGCGGTGCGTGAGGATTTAGAGTTAGAGCCGGTCAGTGACTTGAGCGAAACCAGCGCCGAATGTCTGGCACAAGCCTGGACCAGCCGCAAAGGACAGCGCGGTTCACGCCAACGTCTGTTGCTGGTGGTGGACGGAGAAGTCCCGGCCGCCTCAAGATGGGAAGATTTCGCTACAGAGCCTGGCGTTTGGTTGGTTAACGCGGTTGACGACCTCAGCAGTGCGGTCAGCGCCGCTCGGCAAGTTCTGGACCTGGCGACCGGGTCTTGGCAAGACGGTGTGTCCCGCATTCCCGGAGCTAACCCCCCTGGCCCGCGCCACACCGCTTCGAACGGGATTCCCCTGCAGTCCGCCCGCCCGAGCCTGCTGAGCGTGGAACCCCTGCTGCTGACCGCCCCCAGCGCGCGAAAAGTCGCCGAACTCCTGGCCAACCTGAAGCTACCCGGTAAAACCGCCGAGCCTTTGCCCGCAGTCGCCCAGTTGACCGATGTTTATCCCCTGACGGCCGGCGAAAGCGCGGCGTTTTTAGGTGAATCGGGGGATAAATCCCGCTGCGCGGCGGCAATCGGCTACGGCACTGCCGGCCCGGTGATTTTGGATTTGGCTGATGGTCAGAACGCCATCGTGGCGGGAGAAAATCAGGCTGCTCGGAACAATGTCATTGCTGCCTATCTGGCGGGTTTGGCCTTGACCCAGCGTCCGGAGGACGTGAGCTGGGTCATTTTTGATTCCCGCGGCACGAAATGGGGCGAAGTGGGGCAAGCCCCGCACTGTTTAGGTATCGAGCCGGGGCGGGGAGATGCTGTATTTGCCCGGCTGCGCCGCTACTTGGAAGCGGAAACCGAGCGGCGCGAAATTTGGCTGAGCGAATCCGGGGCGGGCAGTCTGGCGCGGGCGCGCGAAGCCAAGATTGCGGGAGTTCCGGCGGATTTAATTGTCGTCATAGCTGTTGGGGAGGCATTTAACTCACGGCAGCTCTCGCAGCTGGCGGAGCGGTTGCACATGTACCACGCCCTGGGATTGCACCTGCTGGTGAGCAGCGGGGATACCGAAAAGCTCCCGCGCGAAGCCCTGAAATACCTGCCGACACGTGTGGTGTTACACCTGGAGGACGCAGCCCTAGAGATGGTTTGCGGCAGTTTTGAAATTGACCCGCACTCGGCTTTCGCGCATCCCGGCCGCGGAGTCCTGCTGGTAGGCGGGGTAGCCACCGGCTTCCAGACCCTAAATACCCTGATGACTACCGATTTCGCTGACGCTCAGTTGGCTCCCGTGAGCTTCACCGCCCTGGGCGGAGCGGCGTTCCCGCCAGCGCTATCGGCGGGTGGACAATGGCGAGTTCCGGCCCTCGCGGGTCGCAGTTCTAGCCGGGCTGGCCAGAGCGGGGACCAGCCCACGGTTGATGTGCCGCGGGCGGCAACGCCGCTGTCAGTGCTGGCAGGGTCGTTTTGCCGCGGGAAATCCACAATCAGGCGCTGGACTTCCGGACTGGAAAAGGTTTATGACCTGGCGGCCTTGGGGCAATCCAGTGACACGGAGTTCCGCCTGGGGGTGCGCGATGACCTGGGACGCCAAGACGTCGTCCCCTTTGGATTTAGCCCTGATCGGGAGGGCAACCTGTTCGTGGCAGGACCGAGCGGCAGCGGGCGCACCGGAGTGTTGCGAGCTATCGCTGCCGATAGTTTGAACACCGGGGGTCGTCCGGTTGCTCTCTATGTCTGCAGTGCCGACCCCACCCTCGATGTGCTGTCGAAGTGGGCAAACGTGGGCGTGGTAGCCCATGCCAACGAGCCGGAGACGATTGCTGACACCATTGATTACCTGGTCAGCCGGTGGCGTTGGCGCACCGAAATTGCGCTGCGCAACTCCACCCGCAGTTTCCCCGAACTGCGTGAAGTGCTGCGCGGGGAACAGCCCGGTGAGCAGTCCGGCGAACAGAACGGTGCCCAGGCCCCGAACTCGGCGACACCTGGGCAGGACGCTGGTGCGAACGCAGGCAAACCCCTCGGAACAACCCGCAGCGCGAACCCCAGCGCTATTCCCAGTGCAACCCCCGGCGCTGATAGCGTAGTGGGCGGCGAAACCGACCGTGGCGAGCGAATTATCGTCGCGATTGACGGTCTGGAAGCCGTGTTGGAATCCCTGCCTGGAGCCAGTTCCGCCAGTTTCCTGGAACTCATCACCGGAGGCAGAGTCGTCGGAATCCACTTCGTTATTAGTGCCGAGAGCGTTGAGAACCTACCGGCAGCGTGGCGAGGCGCATTCGGAATGCGAATCGAGTTAAACGGTTCCGTTCCCGGCCGCGGCCTGGTTGCGGATGACCCGCGAGCTATTCAGATAGCTGTCCTCGGCAACGACCCTTCCGAGCCAGCCCAGACACGCATCCTGGAGCGCTTGGGAACGCTGGCAAAAACCCCGGCCCACCGGATTGGCCGGTTGGCAGTGCCGGTGTTCGCCACCGCCCTCACCACTGCTCCCAAGGGAGAAATGGCATTGGGGCTGAGCGCCCCCGGAGGCCGGCAAATCAATACCATCACCAGCGGGGTTTACCTCATCGCACGAGGCGACGGGGAAGTGGACCGGGCGGTGAGCTTGGCGGTCATGCGCTGGCTGGCTCGTTCGCTGCGTAATTCCAGCCCGGACACCGGGATGGTGCTGTTGTCTGCCCAAAGCCGTGAGGATAGTTCGCCCGCGTTGGAAACCCTGGCTGGCCTGGAGATTTGGGACGCGGTCGCCTGTGGTTTCGCAGACTTCAGCGACTTTTATCACCAGCTGCTTTCCGTTGCGGAACAAAAATCCCCGCCGGGATTCCCCGGTTTAGCTATCTTTATAGCCGACCTGCCCGGATTTGCGCTGAACACGGACGCCGCCGCAGCCATGGCAGACGTCATCCGCGCGGCACGCAGCCGCGGACACCTGGTTTTTGCCTCGGGCGCTGCCAATTCCCGTGACGGGCTGTCCTGGATGACTGACTCCGAGCTGAATGCGGTGGTCAAAGCCCCTGCCGCGGGATTGTCCCTCGGCTTGAGCGCCGCCGACACCACCGCCATCTTCGGCGTCAGCGTCCCCCAAGACGGCACCATGTTCCCGCCCGCCCGCGGCTACTGGATTCACCGCGGCCAGGCCACAAAAATCCAGCTCCCCCAAGAAAACGGCTAGACATCCACGCCGCAAAACGGCTAGCCCCCGCGCCGCACCAGTATTGAACCGAATCAAACTGTATTACTGAGTTCTGTCCATAAACCTCCCTTCGGTATGCACGAAAGTACTTGAAAGGTAGCATTGACCCCGGAGACGAAAAATTTGCAGTTTCTAAAACAGCTTTCGTTTCCCGGCATGGCAACGGTTTCCCGGTTTCACGGAAACCGCGAAACAGCACGATGCCAAGCGGCGAAAGGGTGAGTTGTGGATAACACCGGTCAGCGAGACAATCAAGACGCCTCAAACCGGCAATACGCTGGGGATTTGGTGCGACTACTGGCTGAGCAGGGATTTACGGACTGGTTCTATTGCCCCGGGTCCCGGGATGCTCCCCTGGGCTATGCCCTGAACCAGTTGGCAGCCAGCCGCCGCCTGAACCTGCACGTTCGCATCGATGAGCGCGATGCGGCTTTTATGGCTCTAGGGTCGACGCGCGCGGGGCATCCGGCAGTTTTGGTGATGACGTCCGGCACCGCGGTGGGAAACGCCCTGCCCGCGGTGATGGAGGCAGCCCACGCGGGTCTGTCGTTGCTGGTCCTCAGTGCGGATCGTCCCGCGGCACTGCGTGGCACTGGCGCGAACCAAACGACCTGGCAGCCGGGGATTTTTGGGGATTTCGTGCGTTTCGCCACCGATATACAGCCAGGTGTCACCCCAGCAGAGCTACAACGGGCCGTGTCCGCTGCCGTGGCGTCTTGTCGAGGCGTCAGTCCCTCGCCCCACCGGGCCACCAACGAAAAACGCTTCCCTCTCCCTGGGCCGGTACACATCAACGCCAGTTTCATCGAACCTTTGGCACCTCCCGAAACTATTGAGGCGTTCGCCACCCGCGCTACCCGCACCGCCAGCGCCACCGCTAGCGAGGACTCTCTGGACCCGCACCAGGCGCCGCGTGGCACCCTGCTGATTGCCGGGGACCTCAGCGACGCCACCTACACGGACTTGTGTGAGGCGGTCGAAAACGCGGGGATTCCCGTCCTGGCCGAACCTCAAACCGCCTGGCGGCGCCACCCCAACGCGGTGCGAGGATACGCCAAAGCCGCCGGAACCACATTGTCAGCGGTGGCGGAACACAACCTAGAGCGAGTTATTGTCGCGGGCCGACCCACCCTGACCAGGCCGATTACGCGACTCATCTCTCGCCGTGACATTCCCGTGGAAACCGTGGGAGCACCGGGAACCACGGTCAACCTAGCCGACAACATCGCGCGGCAGTGGACAGACGCGTCCACCCTGGCTTGTGAACTGGCAAAAGTGGCGAAACCATCACCACCCGCAGCTCCCCACCAGTTAGCCGAGACCCCGGAAAGCTGGCTGGAAATGTGGCGGACGGCGGGGGAGAACGCTGTCGCGGCCCTGACCCAGGATTGGGGTTTTCATAGCGCGGCACAAGCGATTTGGGACAGTACCATGGAATCGCCCGAGCCGGTGGACCTTTACTTGGGGGCTTCGCTGACTATCCGGGTTTTCGACGCGGTGGCGCGCAATTCTGCCCCGCGCCGCGTCTTTACCAATCGGGGCCTAGCCGGGATTGATGGCACCATCGCCTCGGCATGGGGGGCGGCGCTGGCCCGGCGTCAGCCGATGCGGCTGGTCCTGGGGGACGTGTCGTTTTTCCACGACTTGGGCGCCCTGTGCCACGGCCAGGCCGAAGAGGTACCAAACCTGCAGGTCATAGTCATAAACAACGGGGGCGGGCGGATTTTTGGTGGCCTGGAGCACGGTGCGGCCCCGGCGGATACCTTCACCCGGATATTCCTAACTCCCCAGGTTGGCGATGTTTGCGGACTAGCTCGGGCGGCGGGCTGGCAAGCCGAGCGGGTAGACAGCTTGGCGGGGTTGGTCTCGGCCCTGGCCCAACCGGTGAGGGGGCTGAGCCTGCTGGAAATAGTCCTGCCCCCGACCCGACTTTGAACAATCCGGCGGTGGGGGAATATATTGCAAAAGTGTCGAAATCAAAGGTAGAACCTCTCACGTCGGTAACGACGAACCCAAACCTGGCAAATCCTACCTGGGAACGAGCTTTGACCGCAGGCCTCCGCCAGATTCCCAGGTAATTTTGAAGTCACCGGGTCAAAACCGGTGAGAACTTTATGAGGAGTAAACAGTGAGCGATACAAATAACCCCTGGGCTTCCCCCGAGGAAACGCCCGCGTCAGAAAATCAGGAAAATACCGGGTCCACTCCGGAACATCAAGAAACGCAGGTTTCCGCGAATCCCCAGAACTCTAATGAGGCTGCAACATCGGACGACTCGCAGCCCGCCCAGACGCAAACTCCGAGCCTGAGCGGCCGGATTATCTCGGTTACTCCCGCCGGTCAGGCCAGCGCTGAGCCTGCTGCGGACAGCGATAACGCCGACCAGTCGGGTGGCAGGGCGGTGGCCCACGCTTCTGGTGAAGTGGCGAGTGCAGGATTCACCAGTCCTTCCGGTGACGGTTTCACAAGTCCGTCCGGGAGCGTTCCCGCTGAACAGCCCGTGGGTAGCTCCACCGGTTCGTTCGATACCGCCCCGACCAACGCAACTGAGGCCACCCCAACTCAACCGACCGACCCCACTTCTGCCAACGCGACCGACCCCGCTTCTGCCAACCCGGCGAGCCCGAACCCTTCGGCACAGTACGGCGCCAACGCCTTTTGGGGCACCACGCCGGGCTTTTCCGATCCCCTCGCGAACCCGGCCAACCCGCTATCCGGCGCATCCAGCCCGAACCAGGGTCAGCCATCCGGCTCCAATCCCGGCCAGCCGGGCAACCCCGGCGGCAACCCGTTTGCGACTTCCGACCCCTTTGCCGGCGCCCGCGGGGCGACGAATCCGCTGCAAAACAGCTTGACCTGGGCGGCGACCCCGGGGGATAAAAAGGAAAAAAGCCGTCCCGGATGGGGAGCCTTGATCGGCGTGGCGGTGGCCGCATCGCTGCTGAGTACCGGGGGCTTGTACGCTATCGAACAGAGCGGCTTGTTCGGGCATGACACAGAAACGACCAGTTCGACCCTGTTCAACCCAGAGGATAAGGACGTCGCCACCCCCGAGCCGGTGGCAAATTCCAACTCGCAGAACCCGAACTGGGAGGCCGTGGCCAAAGCGGTCCGCCCCGCCGTGGTGGCGATTTCGGTGGAAACGAACAACGAATCCGACCAGGGCTCCGGCTCGATTATCGACTCGAAAGGCCACATCCTGACCAATAATCACGTGGTGGCGGGAGCCGCGGACGGCAACGGAATCATCACCGTAGAGCTGTTCGATGGACGCTTGTACAAAGCGAAAATCGTGGGCCGGGACGTGCTGACCGACCTGGCGGTGATAAAAATCGAGAACCCGCCGAAAGATTTGACCGTGGCGTCGTTGGGTAACTCGGACGACCTGAAAGTCGGGGAGTCGGTCGCGGCCATCGGTAACCCTCTGGGATTGTCATCTACGGTCACCACGGGTATTGTCTCGGCGCTGGACCGTCCCGTGCGGGTGCAAGCAGTGCAGGGGGGCAGTCCCGATGGTGAAGATGAGAAAGACCCCTTTGGCCTGCGGCGTTACTTTGGCGGCGGTATGATACAGCCTTCCCAGCCTGAAAAAAGCACCGCTCCTACCGAAGTCACCACGAACGCGATTCAGGTGGACGCAGCGGTGAATCCGGGTAACTCCGGCGGTCCCTTGTTCGATTCACGAGGGCGGATAGTGGGCGTGACCTCGTCCATTGCGAGTCTTTCGGGTTCCGGCGGCTCGACCGGAGAGGGCCAGGCGGGCTCTATCGGACTGGGCTTTGCCATCCCGATTAATCAGGCTTCGATGATTGCCACCCAGCTCATTGATCACGGCGAAGCGGTGCACGCGGCGCTCGGTGTCATGGTGGGCCAAGAGGTCGCCACCGTGGACAAAGTGTCCCGTTTAGGTGCGCGAGTGCAGGAAATCAACTCCGGTTCCGCCGCGGATAAAGCCGGTTTGAAACAGGGCGACATCATTACCAAGATTGACGGCAAGCCCGTGAAAGGCTCGTTGTCTCTGGTCGGTTTCGTGCGCCAGTATGCCGTGGGCGACACGGTAGAACTGACCGTGGTGCGAGGCGGAAAGGAACAGAAGATTCCCGTGACGCTTCAGGCGCAATAGTCGTACGTGCGTGTCTAGCTGGCTTGGCCGCTGCCTCCGGGCGGCGGCCAGCCTGGCATTTAAGCCGGGCAGCGGCGGCCCCAAGTGAGGCGTTGGTGAGGTTTTCAAGCTACCGAACTTTCGTGTCGCTAGGTTTCCGCTCAGGTTCCTGGCCGTAGCTTTCACAAGTGGGGTGGGGCGGCAGTGGTGGACCTCACGATGAGTTCGGTGGGAATCGTCCGGTGCAGGTCGGTGGTTTCCCCGGCCAGCTGGCGGACAATGAGATTGACCATTTCCACTCCGGCCGCATAAAAATCCTGACGCACCGTGGTGAGGGGCGGGAAAGAAAACTCGGACATTTCGATACCGTCAAAACCGATAACGGAAACATCTTGCGGAACTCGCACCCCGTTCTCGTGCAAGGCCCGCACCAGCCCCAAAGCAATTTCGTCATCTGCGCAGAAAACCGCGGTCACATCGGGATTCTGTGCGAGTCGTTTCCCGGCCGCATATCCAGCTTGGGCCGACCAATCTCCGGGTATGACGGGCGGCACCTTTCGCCCGGCCGCCCGAAGGCACTGTTCCCAAGTTTCCTGGCGAACTTGGGCGGAACGGGAACGTTTCGGGCCGCTGATGTGAAAAACCGTCTGGTGGCCCAGCTCCAGCAGGTGTTTCATGGCAGCTTTGACCCCGCCCACCTGGTCGGCAGAGGCCGAGGGATAAATGTCCACCAAGTTGGAATCCGAGGAAGCCACCGGCAAATGGGGAGGAATCGCCAGTTGCTCCGCGCTGGCGTCCCCGCATTGCACAATGACCAGTCCGTCAATATCCTCTTGGGACAGCAGTGACATAGCGCGGTGGGCCTGGTCGGTGTGCGGATATTCCACCTGCACCAAACTGACGGAAAAACCGAGTTCAGCAGCCCGGTCAATGACCCCGTTGGAGGTGTGTGCTTCCCCGGTGCGTCGAATTTCTTGGGTCAGCAGCCCGATGACGTCATAAGTGCCGGTGCGCAAGGCGCGGGCGGCCCGGTTGGGGGTGTAGTTGAGTTCGGCGATGGCGCTCAACACGCGCTGGCGGGTTTCGTCTGAAACATTTTTGTGTCCGCGCACGACCCGAGAAACTGTCTGGGCCGATACTTCCGCCCGCTGCGCCACGTCATGGATAGAGCTGGCGCCGTTTGCTTTGCGGGGAGTTCGGGCCATGGGTGAAGCGTATCAAGCCCATGTGAAGTTTCATTTGCGACTTGCCCAGCGAAAGCTGTGTTATCGTTACCAGTACCGGTGAGAACGATAACACCAGTGTCGGTGTATTCGATTCCCGCGGCATCGCCCCAAGGAGACTTCCATGCAGCTACCAAATCATCACCAGAACCTTAACGTTTTGCACGAAAATACTTTGGCGCCGCGGGCTTACTACATTCCGGTTTCCCCCCAGGCCGCGCATGCCTCGGAACATATCCCGAATTTCAACCTGGACCGTGGGCTCTCGGACCGTTTCCAGCTGCTCAACGGTGCTTGGGAGTTTGGATTCTATCCCTGCGTAGAGGAAGTACCGGAGGATTTTTTCACTCCCGGAGCCGCAGCGCCTCCCGACACGATTCCCACCCCCGGCGCGTGGCAGTACCACGGTTATGACTCCCACCAGTACACGAACATCAACTACCCGTTCCCTTTGGACCCCCCTTATGTGCCCCACGCCAACCCCACTGGCGCTTACCGTCATGAGTTCCACTACCAGCCAGATCCGCAAGCTCCCGATGTCACCCTCATTTTTGAAGGCGTTGACTCGTGTTTCTACCTGTGGCTGAACGGGCGTTACGTGGGGTATTCACAAGTCGCCCACGCGACTTCCGCGTTCGAGGTCACCGAGTTTCTGCGGGAGGGGACGAATACGCTGGCAGTACTGGTCTGCAAGTGGTCGGACGGCAGCTACCTGGAAGACCAAGACAAGTTCCGCTGTTCGGGAATTTTCCGCGACGTCTACCTGCTGAAACGCCCCGTGGCACACCTCAACGATTACTTCCTCACCACCGAGATACAACCCGATGGTGCCTGCGTAAAACTGCGCGCGAATTTCAGCGGGGAACCCTGCCCGGTCGCGGTAACACTCACCGACGGCCCCAACATTCTGGGGCAAACCGAGCTACACCCCTTGTGCGACGGGGACGAAACCTACACCCATGCCACCGAGTTCCATCTCGAACACCCGAAACTGTGGAATCCCGGCGCACCCCACCTCTATACCCTGGTGATGGAATCCGCGGACGAAGTCATCACGGAACGGGTCGGTATCCGTACCGTGACCGTCACGGACGCCGTGCTGAAAGTGAACGGCAACCCCATCAAGATCAAAGGCGTGAACCGTCACGAAAGTGAGGTGCAGACCGGACCGGTCGTCTCGCTATCCCAGATGAAACGGGATTTAGAGCTGATGCGCCAGCACAATATCAACGCGGTACGCACCGCCCACTACCCGAACTGCCCCCAGTTCTATCATCTGTGCGATGAGCTCGGATTTTACGTGATGAGCGAAGCTGATAATGAAAGCCACGGCACCCGAAACCGCGTCCTCGCCGACGAAACGGAAGAGAACGTGGTGGAGCTGTGGAACAAACCTATCGCGGACAACCCGGAGTGGATTCCCGCCACCCTGGATCGGGTCCAGCGCTGCGTTCATAGTGAAAAGAATCGTCCTTGCGTGTTTTCCTGGTCGGCGGGCAACGAATGTGCCTACGGGGTGACTTTTGAAACTGCGCTGCAGTGGATGAAAGACTTTGACCCCACCCGGGTGACGCACTACGAAAACGCCTACTATCGGTCCCACGACCGCTCTTATGATTACCGCAATATCGACCTGTACGCCCGTATGTATCCCCCGCTTTCCGATATCACCGACTACCTGGATAACCTCGGTGACAAGCCGTTCCTGCTGGTGGAGTACTGTCACTCGATGGGCAACGGTCCGGGAGATTTGGAGGATTTCTGGGCTCTGGTGGAGGCGGACGCGCGTATGTGCGGCGGGTTCATCTGGGAATGGTGTGACCACGCGGTGCCAGATGCCGACGGCCGGCTGCTTTACGGCGGAGACTCGGGGGAATACCCCCACGATGGGAACTTTTGCGTCGACGGGCTGGTCAGCCCCGACCGTACCCCACACATCGGGCTGTTGGAGGCCAAGAATGTGTACCGTCCTTTGCGTTTTACCTATGACCAAAAGTCCGGGCTACTGCGGGCGACCAATACGGCTGACCACCTCAATGCCGCCGATTTTGCCACCCTGAAATGGGTGAGGGTGCGAGACGGCGTCGAGGACAGCGGCACTATCGAACTGCCCCCGATTGCGCCTCACCAGAGTGTAGAGATTCCGTTTTCCGTGGACGTTCCTGCACAAGGGCGGTGCTTCCTGAGGGTGGAAACGTACCTGTCCCGTCCGTTCGCCTGCCTGGAGGCGGGACATTTGTTGGGGTTCGACGAGTTTGCTCTGGACAACGCCGACCCGCGCTGTCTGCCCGCCCGCCAGCTCAGCCAGGAACTCCAGACTATTTTGGCACCTCACGATCCCCGCATCGAAACCAGCCCCAAGGAAATCACGATTGAGCTGGGCGCATACACTTACGTGTTTTCCCGGTTCACCGGAATGCTCACCGATTGGCGTGGCAGCGCGGGGTCGCTCCTGACCCGACCAATGGAACTCAACATTTGGCGCGCCCCGACCGACAACGATATGTATATCCGGCCGCGGTGGGAGCGGGCGCACTACGACCGTTGCACCCCTTATGCCTATTCGGTCGAGGTGGTGTCCGATGCGAGCGTGGTGGTGAAATCGCAGGTAGCGCTGGTGGCGCCGTCGATTCAGCCCATTTTGAAAGCGGACTTGGAGTGGACACTAGGCGCCGATGGGGCCTTGCGAATGAACGCCAGCGTCACCCGTGATACGCAGTTCCCGGAACTACCGCGCTTGGGATGGCGGCTCTTCTGGGACCAAAACTTTACCCACGCCGAATGGTCAGGGCTGGGACCGCACGAAAACTACCTCGACAAGCGCCGTTCTGCCTGGCACGGGCGTTTCCGCAGCACTGTTCGCGACCTGTTCCAACCCTATCTGCGCCCACAAGAAAACGGGTCGCGCTCCGCTTGTGACTACCTCAAGTTGAGCGGCGAGAACGCCAGTTTAGAGGTGGTGAGCGCGGCGGAGTTCAGTTTCAACGCATCGCACTTTACACAAGAAGAACTGGGGGCGAAAGCCCACGATTATGAACTGGTTGAGACCCCGGAAACCGTGCTGTGCCTGGATCATCGCATGGCGGGGATCGGTTCCCAAAGCTGTGGACCGAAGTTGCAGGAATGCTACCAAGTCGCCGCATCGCACTACGAATTTTCTTTCACTCTCAAGTTTTCCAGTAACTAAGAAAGGTGCCTCATGGAAGAAAAGAAATATCTCAAGTGGTACAACAAGGTAGGGTACGGCTCTGGCGATATTGCCGGAAACGTGGTCTACGCTTTCCTTTCAGCGTTCGTGATGATTTATCTGACGGACACGTTAGGGCTCAGCGCCGGCATCATCGGAACTTTGATTATGGTGTCGAAGTTCTTTGACGGGTTTTCGGACATTATCTTTGGGCGTCTCATGGACCGAACCCACACCAAGATGGGCAAAGCGCGCCCGTGGATGTTTTGGGCGTTCTTTGGCTGTGCGGCCATGATTATTGCGATTTACGCGATTCCCACTTCTCTGGGCAAGACCGCGCAATATGCCTGGTTTTTCATTGCCTACACCCTGCTGAACGCGGTTTTCTATACCGCGAACAACATCGCTTACGCCTCGTTGACGGCTCTGATTACCAAGAACCGTTCCGAGCGCGTCCAGATGGGCTCCATCCGTTTCATGTTCGCTTTCGGAACCAGCTTGACCATCCAAACCATCACGGTGGGAATGGTTCAGATGATGGGCGGAGGCGCTGACGCTTGGCGGAACGTGGCGATTATCTATGCCATAGTCGGCATTTTGTCTAACAGTTTGGCGGTCTTTTCGGTGCGGGAGCTGTCTCCCACCGAGCTGGCGGAAGGCGATGCACAGGCTGCGAAGGACGACGACGATGTCACTTTCTTGGAGGCGCTGAAGCTGTTGGGCAACCGTTACTACGTCATCATCGTGGTGTGCTTTATCCTGATGCAGTTCTTTACCGCGACGTTGAATATGGGCATCTACTTCATGACCTACATCTTGGGTGACGCCAACCTCCTGGGGGTCTTTGCTTGGGCCATCAACATTCCCTTGATTATCGGGCTATTGGTGACTCCGCTGGTGGTAGCCAAGATTGGGCGGATGCAGCCCGTGACCATCGTGGGATACGTGGTGGCGGTGCTGGGACGTCTAGGGGTTATCATCGGTGCCGCGATGGGGTCGATTCCCCTGATGCTGTTCTTCTCCGGTCTGGCGTCCCTGGGCATGAGCCCCCTGCAGGGGACGTTGAACGCCTTGATTGCAGAGATTAGCGAAAATACGTTCTTGCGCACCAAGAAACGTATCGACGGCATGATGTTCTCCTGTTCCTCACTAGGGGTCAAGATTGGTTCCGGCGTCGGCACAGCAGTCGCGGGCTGGTTGCTGGAGCTGGGCGGATACGACGGCACCGCGAAAGTCCAGAGCGCTTCGGCCCTCCAGATGATTCAGTTCATGTACCTATGGGTGCCGATGATTGCGAACCTGCTGATTCTGGGGTTGCTGTTCTTCCTGAACGTGGAAAAGAAGAACGAGCAACTTCGCGAGAACCTCGAGACTGGCGAGCTCCCCGTGGTTTCAGCGTTGCTGGAGCACCCCAATCCGGAAGAACCTATCTCTGAAAGGATTGTGCAAGGCCACGCGATGGGTTCAGGCGCCGAGGAATCGAAGGGTCTGCACCCGCACGAACCTGTCGACGAAAAACCTGATTCTCAGGAGTAAACACGGGGGCGGCGGCGGGTGTAATCGGGCGGTTAGACCTGTTGTCGTCCTCCGGGTTTAATTTGCGCCCCGGGGTCGCTGCCAGACCAGTATTTAGGGGGCCGGCAGCTACTTCAGTTTGTAGCCCCGGTGCAGGGCGACGATACCGCCGGTGAGATTCTTGAGCTGCCTGGAAACAGGCAGCTCAAGTTATTTCTGGAACAGTTCCGCGTGGGTTCCGAGTCGATAGAGCATCAGCACCAGCACATTGCTGCGGATTTCGTAGATCAGCAGCCAGTCTGGTTCGATGTGGCATTCCCTGGTTCCCGCGAAAGTGCCGGAAAGACCGTGGTCGCGGTATCTTTCGGGCAGAGTGCCTCCCTCTGCCAGGACTTGGATAACTTTGAAAAGTTTATCTAAATCCCGGTGCTGCTTTTTTGCGAGCTTCACGTCTTTCTTAAACTGACTCGTAAACCTGACTTCGTACTTCATACTTCCAAAGCGGCCTTTAGCTCATCGAGAGTCGAGTAGCCCTTTATGTTGGGGTCGGCTGCTATCCGCCGACCCTCCCTTATCGCGGCGGCGGTAGCGTCATTGGGGACATTCAGGCTCAACTTGAAAGGAATTCCCTGTTCGCGAATGGCAGTGCGCAAGAACATATTGATAGCCGTGGTCATGTTGAGACCCAGTTCCGAAAAGATGCGGTCGGCCTGTTCTTTGACCTCTTTGTCAGTCCTGATGTTTAAATTCGTTGTCGTCATGGCGCTCCTCCTTAGTTCGATTTTAGCAGAAATTCGTCTATAAGCAATACGTTGTCATTATAAAAGCCGGATATGTGACGAAAAAACACCACAAGGAATTTTGCGTTTTGCAGAATCTGTGAGACACCCCGGGCCGGCGGCTACTTCAGTTTGTAGCCCCGGTGCAGGGCGACGATACCGCCGGTGAGATTCTTGAGCTGCAGGCGCTCGAAACCCGCCGCGCGCAGGTGGGCGGCGAACTCGTACTGCGAGGGCCAAGCCAAGATGGATTCCGCCAGGTAGTCGTACGCCACCGCGTCGGTCGAGAACAGCCGGGCAATCGGGGGCATGATCCGGTGCAAAAAGAACCGATAAACGGCTCTAAACGGGGCAAAAGTCGGGCGGGAAAACTCGCACACTACCACGTGCCCGCCGGGGCGTACTACCCGGTAAAACTCCCGCAAAGCCCGGTCCGGGTCCGAGACGTTGCGCAGTCCAAAACTGATGGTGACGCAGTCAAAAGTGTTGTCGGGAAAGTCCAGCTTCATCGCGTCGCCCTGCTGAAAGTCAATCTCCGGGTGACGCCGGCGCCCCTCGGCAATCATGCCTTCGGAAAAGTCGACCGCCACGACTTTGGCTCCGGCGCGCACGAACTCAATCGAACTGGCGCCGGTCCCGGCGGCCACATCTAGCACCTTCAAAAATGGCCGCGTCACCACCGCGCGCTTCACGTGAGCGCGCCACACTTTTTCCTGCCCCAGAGAGGCGAGAAAATTCATCAGGTCGTAGCGGCGGGCCACGGCATTGAACATGGATTGGACGTCGTGAGGATTCTTGTCTAGGTTCGCGCGCATGGGTTCTATCCTACCGCCAGGTCCGCGGCGGGGTTTTACCCCATGCCCTGCACGAACGACCGATTTCGGTTCGGTTTGCCGCAGCCTGATTAGGTTGGAATCGGGTTGACCAGCAGGTTTGCACAAGTACGGTGGGACAATGACGTGGATTTTGGTTTGAAATCGGTCGTTCGTGCATATGCCCTCTGTCGGGGTAGTGGTTTTAGCGGTGATGGGCGCTTCGTCGCTGAGTCGCCCCCCTGCTCCGGTCGCGCCCGATGTCCCGGCTTGCGTGTGGTGATGAGGGGGAGATATGCGTCAATGGCGCAGAGTCCTGCGCCATATCCGCCGTACAAACACGCTTTGAGTGATTTTGCTACATGTCACAAAATCGCTCAAAGCGGCGTTCCGCAGTTGTAATACCTGGGGTTTAGAGGGAGCGGGTCTGGGCAACGCCAAGCTACACTTAAGGCGTATTAGCCCCTCGCCGGTCAGCACAGACTGTCGTGTCGGCTGGCGAGATTACCGACCGCATACCGAAACCCGGATACCCCCAACAGTTAGGAAACACCATGAACTTAGATTCTCGCCCCCTCGCCCCGCACCCTTACGCCCAAGCGCTCCCGCAGCTACCGTCCTTTACCCTCACCAGTGAAAACTTGCAGGAGGGAGTGGCCATGCCCCGCGACTTTTCCGGGGAGGGCGCCAACCAATCACCCCAGCTGTCCTGGTCCGGGGCGCCAGCGCAGACCGCTTCTTACGTTCTGAGCTGCTTCGATCCCGATGCTCCCACCCCGTCCGGCTACTGGCATTGGACCGTGGTGGATATTCCCCCGTCAGTGACTTCCCTGCCGTTAGGGGCAGGAGCGGACGACGCGACCATTCAGGCCGTGACCGAGGGGCGGGCGTTTCACATCCGTAACGATACCGGGGTTTTTGCTTACGACGGCCCGTTTCCGCCGGCGGGGGACCGGGAACATCGCTATGTTTTCGCAGTTCACGCCTTGAAAATCCCCAGCCTTGAGCTGGCTCCGGACACCGCGACGAACGCCACGGTAAACTTCATGAGCCTGTTCAACGGGTTGGCGCGCGCGACCCTGACCGCCACTTATCGCCGCTAGTGGCTCAGCGGTGCGGCGTCTGGGGGACATCGCACCGCCGTAGCTCCAAGCAGAAAAGGCATCGTAGTCCAGGTAAGTCTGACTCTGGCTCTGTGCGGGGGTAGTGGGTTTGACTGGGGGCGCTTCGTCTCCGGTCGCGCCCGAAACCCCGGTTCGGGTCACTCTTGCACGCCGGGGAATCTAGTGGGCGTGCACGAGTGACCGATTTCGGTTCGGTTTGACGCACCCTGAATCAGCTTGAAACGGGTCTACCAGCGGTGTTGCAAAAACGCAGGGGTAGCGTGGTGCGGATTTTGGTTTGAAATCGGTCGTTCGTGCAATTTACTCAGCTGAGGTTGGGGTTTGTGTGTGAGTGCTTCGTCGCTGAGTCGCCCCCCTGCTCCGGTCGCGCCCGGCACCCCGGTCCGGGTCACTTTTGCTGATAAAAGGTGGGATTTGGGCTGTAGCTGCCACTATTGGCAGCTACAGCCCAAATCCCCCTAGTTATCCACGCTGACGGTGCCCTGAGACTCTCTAAGTAACTGGGATAAAACCTATTTAAACGCCTCGGTGTGCCATATATGGCACACCGAGGCAAATTAATAGGTTTAAGCGTGCCGGTCGGAAACCTCGGGGCGTAAAACTGGGCGAAAACGGTGTGCACTGAACCCATACGTCGGGGGGTGATGAACGCGCCGTGACATGGGTTCCGAACTGTCTATTGAATCAGAAATGTTGCGTCTGGGCGCAGGGATGCAATGCCCTGGTCGAAAGTTGCCAGCAAGGCATCGTGATGCTGTGCGAGCTCGGTCAAGTAAACATCGGTAACCTGGCGGTGTCCCTGAACTCCTGTCCAGTTGGCATCGTCGTAGTGCAGGTCGTCAGGGATTCTCTGTACTTTGGGAATAGCGCAAAAATCGGTCAAAAGCTGATATGCGACAGACAAATCGAACTGGTTTCTGACTATGAAACGGAAGAGCGCGCCCTCCGTGATGGGACACACCAGGACCGTATCCGCTTGTGCAAACCAGCGCAGAACCACATCGTGGTGCTGGTGGGTACTGACATTGAAAGCTATCAGCGCATTGGCATCAATCAGGTAGTTCGTCATCTTCGTCCTGCGCTAGGAATGCCTTGACTTCCGCAGAAGTTACTGTGCGTCCCAGGGAAAGCGATGACCAGCCGGTATTGGGGTCTTTCACCACCCTAAACGGGGGAGGCGTTGGGGTGGATTGCACGGAGGCGATGCCCTCACGGATAAAACTGGCAGCTAAGTCGCTGGAGTTAACACCGCGCGCCGAAGCGAGTTGGCTAACTTTCTCGGCCAAGTCAGGAGGTAATTCCACGGTGGTGCTCATGTGTTAATTATCGCAAACGCGGGTTTGTCTCACAAGGGTGGTGTTCGCTGGGGGGCGCTTCGTCGCTGCGTCGCCCCCCAGCTCCGTCGCGCCCGACGCCTAATTCGGCTTGTGCTCGCGGAGTGCAAAATCGACGAATTTGGGACGGATGGGCTTGACGGCGGTGGAGCCGCGTGTGCCGCCAAGTGGGAGGGCAGATGCGTTAAGACACGGGTGTGCCGTTTTAGCCGAAATTCAGTGCAGGGTGGTCGCGCCTGGCACCCCCGTGGGTGATAAAAGGTGGGATTTGGGCTGTAGCTGCCAATAATGGCAGCTACAGCCCAAATCCCCCTAGTTATCCACGCCGGGGAATCTAGCGAGCGTGCACGAGTGACCGATCTCGTTTAGGTTTGGCGCGCCCTGTTTTAGCCGAAAACGGGTCTACCAGCGGTGTTGCACAAGCGCCGGGGTAGCGTGGTGCGGATTTTGGTTTGAAATCGGTCGTTCATGCAGATCCCCTCAGCCGGGGCTGCAATTTTATGGCGCGCTTAACCCGCCCATCGGCAAGGCTGCTGAGCCGGGCAATCCTCCCGCCCCGCGGGTCAATCAGCCGACAAGTCCAGGCAATCCCGGATTGGCGCCAGTTTTGCCCCAGTTTCCCGCCATTCAGTTTCCGGGTCGGAATCTGCCATGATGCCCGCCCCGACCCAAGCCTCCACGCCGAGCGCATCGAGCTGGGCGCACCGCAGCGCCAAAGCCAACTGGCCCCCGCCCTGGGCATCGACCCAGCCTACCGGCCCGGCGTAACGCCCGCGATCCGCTTCAAACCGGGAGATGAACGTCCGCGCAAACTCCCGCGGCAGCCCGCACACGGCCGCCGTGGGGTGAAACTGCGCGACCAGGTGCAACAGCGTCTTGCCCGCCGGCACCCGCAGGTGCAAATCCGTGGCCAGATGGGTCAGATTCGGCAGCTGTAACAGGTACGGCCCGCTCGCCTCCAAATCGGGGTCGACACGGCGCAAAGTCTCGGCCACCGAACGCAGCGCCACCTGGTGTTCCGCCAGGTTCTTGGCCGAATGAGCCAAATCCACGTCCTCGCCGGGCGTCGCCGTGCCCGCCAAAACTCGCGAATGCGCCCGTCCCGAGGCGGCCTCCAGCAGCATCTCCGGCGTGGCTCCGACCAGCCCCCCGACATTGAAAATCCAGCAAGTCGGGTAGCGTTCGCGCAGGCGGGAGGCCAAAGCCCCGCCGGCAGCCCGCGCCCGCTCCGCGCCCGCCTCCCCAGTGAACTCGAAGCGCGCCGGGCGAGCCATCACGATTTTCTCCGCTTTGCCCTCGCGGATAGCGCGCACGGCGGCGGCAACGTTTTCCTGGTAAGACGTTTTTCCCACTACGGCGGCGGGTCGCGTTTGTAGGGCATCTTGGCGCTGGCGGTGGGGATAGTTTTTAATCCAAGCAATGGCGGCCCGATACAATCGGGCCGCTCTAGGCCTGTCTCTTATACACATCTGACGCTGCCGACGAATAGAGAGGTGTAGA
>ERZ1031127.84-NODE-84-length-19334-cov-12.290005_pt1 | contig 19334 bp, 15 predicted proteins | sample MGYA00518224_ERZ1031127 | MGnify/ENA primary metagenome ERZ1031127 (study PRJEB33718, sample SAMN03159757) | human skin metagenome | collected 2014-05-20 | study: EMG produced TPA metagenomics assembly of the PRJNA266117 data set (Human skin bacterial metagenome... | reverse complement strand
CGCTTGCATTGCCAAAGTCCAGGAAGCGGCACGGAAAGCGCAGCTTTCCAAGTATTTCTGCGACTGAGAGGCATCCCCCCGAACGCCGCCAAACCTCGCGACCCGCCCGATGCCATCAGAACGGACTGACGCAGCTAGCGCAGGGGCTTTGGCAGGGCAAATGAGGTCGTTTCCTGCGTGGTTTGCACCGTCTGCACTTCATCGAACCCGCGTTGCGCCAGCCACTCCAACACCTCGGTCACCAGGACTTCCGGCACCGAAGCCCCCGAAGTCACCCCGATGGTCTCGGCTCCCGCAAACCAATCTGGATTGAGCTCGTGGACGCCTTCAACTCGGTAGGCCGCACCGGCTCCAGACTGCAGGGCGACTTCCCTCAGCCGCACTGAGTTCGAAGAATTGGCGGAACCGACAACTACGACAACTTCACATTGAGGTGCCATAGCCTTAACCGCGCCCTGCCGGTTCTGAGTCGCGAAGCAAATATCGTCTGATGGCGGGCTAATCAAACCGGGAAATCTGCGCTGGAGACGCTGTACCGTAGCGGCTGTCTGATCTACCGACAAAGTCGTTTGGGACAGCCAAATCAGCTTGGCGTCGGGGTCGGTACTGAGCCCAGCCAGGGGATCCGCGGCGGCGGGGGTGCCGTCCTCATCTCCGTTCCCAGCAGTATTCCCGATTCCGTCCGCGGCATCGCTGCCGGATTCCTCCTCCGCCGCAGCCAAAGCCGAGGTATCGACCCAGTCTGTGTCAATCACGTGAATCTTGTCGGGGGCTACTCCTAGGGTTCCTTCCACTTCCTCGTGACCGGTGTGGCCAATCAAAATAATGTCGTAGCCCTCGTTGGCATAACGCCGCGCCTCCCGATGCACCTTGGAAACCAGCGGACAAGTGGCGTCAATCACTTCCAGGCCGCGCTGCTCGGCTTCGGCATAGACGCTCGGAGCCACCCCGTGAGCTGAGAAAACCACGCGGGACCCCGGGGGTACCTCGGACAATTCATCGACAAAAATCGCCCCAGCGTCAGCCAACGTGCGCACCACAAATTTGTTGTGCACAATCTCTTTGCGCACGTAGATGGGTTGACCGTAAACTTCGAGTGCGCGCTGCACCGCCGTGACGGCGCGATCTACCCCGGCGCAGTAGCCTCGCGGCGAGGCCAGCAAAACTTTCCCCATCCGTCCTCACTTTCGCATTAGGTTCCCCGGTCGGATTCGTTAGTGGCGCATCAGGCGTCCCTTTCAGCAGTCCGGGACGCGCCACTTCTCGGGCGGGTGTGCAACTGCCTTGAGTTTAGCGGTTTGCGCCCCGGGGCAAAACTCGAAAATTTTCACCTCCGGGGTCTGTGTCATGATGGAGACATGGAAGTGAGAAAACCAGAACCGGCGCGACTGGCGCGTGAGACGACCCGGGAAAACCCCTGGCCGCTTAGCCGCCTGAGCGAAAATATGCGCAAATACGTCGACCGGGTCGATCCGACCTGGGTGGAAGCGCAAATCATCGAATACAACCAACGCCCCGGTAACCGGATGTCCTTTTTTGTGGCGAAGGACCTGGAAGCCGATATGTCTATGCAAGTAAAGGCGTTTGGTGGGGTGGTGGCTGCGGCCGGTTCGGCGTTGAGCGCCGGAGCGCGAGTGGTGATGCGGGTCAAGCCCGATTTCTACCTGAAAACCGGGTCGCTGTCCCTGATGGCCTCCGAGATCCACCCGGCCGGTCTGGGCGGGTTTCTCGAGCAGCTGGAACAGCTGAAACAAAAGCTCGCCGCCGAGGGGATTTTTGCCCGGGAACACAAGCAGTCTTTGCCGTTCCTCCCGCGGCGGGTCGGGCTTATCTGCGGGCATGCCGCCCGGGCGCAGGCCGATGTAATTGAAAACGCGACGCGGCGCTGGCCCCTAGTACAGTTCGAGATCCGCGAGGTAGCGGTACAGGGGGAACGCTGCGCGGCGGAAGTCAGCGCGGCCATCGCTGAGCTTGACGCCCTCGAGGGGGTTGACGTGATTGTCGTCACTCGCGGGGGCGGGGCGCTGGAGGACCTCTTGGGATTCTCCGATGAGAGCGTGGTGAGAGCGGCTTTCGCGGCGCGCACCCCCATAGTTTCCGCCGTTGGTCATGAAGAAGACACCCCGCTGCTGGATTTTGTAGCGGACTTCCGCGCCTCCACCCCTACCGATGCGGGCAAGCGGATTGTCCCGGACTTAGCCGCTGAAATTGAGGGGTTGAACGGGGCGCGCTCCCGGATGACGGCGCTCATTTCCAACCGTATCGAGCTGGGATTACGGGAACTTGACGCGATTCGCTCCCGGCCGGTCATGCAAAATCCGCTGGCGGCTCTGGACGAACGGCGCCGAGACATCAACCACGGCTTGGAAATCCTGCGGTCGCGGGTCGCGGCGGTCCTGGCTAATCAGGCACGTGACCTAGCGGCGGCTCGGGCTACCCTGCGAGCTATCTCGCCCCAGGCCACTTTGGAACGCGGGTATGCGGTGTTACGCAAACCCGACCAAACCGTAGTAACTGACGCTGGTGCAGTTCAGAAGGGCGACCTCCTGGAGGCCGTATTGGCGCGCGGCTCCCTGGTCGCCACTGTTTTTGGCACCAACCCGAACACAGATGAAAGGTAACGAATCATGAGCGAAAAAAATGCTAAGCAACCCCCGACTGACGCGACGGGGACGGGTGCGGCAGGTAACGAGGATATCTCTGAGATGAGCTATGAGGCGGCTCGTGCCGAACTCATCGAAACCGTGCAGGCTCTGGAAAACGCCGGGGCGCCCTTGGAGGACACTCTGAAACTGTGGGATCGCGGCGAGGCTCTGGCCTCACGCTGCCAAGACATCTTGGATACTGCCCAAGCCAAGTTAAACGAGCGTATGGCCCCTACCGGAGAGTGAGGCAACCAGCGCCCAAACAACTAATCAACCTCCGTAGCGTATAGTCCCTGCCGGGGATTGAAACAAGACCGGGTGCCGCTACCCGGTGGCAGAACCGGGGGTATGCCCCCGCCGAGGAGCGAGGTGAGGCAACTACGATAGCGCCCCAGATATGGACACGAATCTGGTACCTGTCCGGGATTGCGGCAAGGCAACCCCGGTAACACCTTAAACAGGGATACAGGTCTGGTCCCCCGCCGGGGATTGCGGCAGGATGGTGCGGCCGAACGGGGGGCACTCACTCCACAGATTTGGAGTGTCTGTTGAGTCGTCTTGTTTGCCTTGGCTGAACGGGGCTAGGTTCTCAAGGTTCGGGAGTGTCTGGTGCAGCGGTCGTACCGAACAGAAAGGGGGAAGGTATTACCAACAGGCCGTGTGATAAATCAAACGTGCCGAGATAAGACGTACAATGAGGTGCTTGTCCGGTTGACATGGTGTCAATCTGGTTGGCGTGGTGTTTGCCGGTTGGCGGGTCATGCGGGGCCATGCTGGTTGTGGCTTGGCATTCGCTGATTGGCGGTGGTTCGTCGGTTGACGGAAGCATTCGCTGGTTAGTTGACGAAGTATTGGCTGGTTAGCGGGTATTGGCTGGTTAGCGAGGCGCTCACTGGTTGACATGGCATCAATCTGGTTGGCGTGGTGTTTGCCGGCTCGCGGGTCATGCAGGGTCATGCCGGTTGTGGCTCGGCATTCGCTGACTGGTGAATCCTTAATCGGTTGGCGAGTTGCTCGCCAGCATAGATTGGGGTTTCCATCCAGCTGGGTTGAGGTCCTAATCCAGCTGGGTTGAGGCACTAATCCGGTGAACAGGGCGCCGGAATCGGCCAATAATTTGCAGCGCAACCTTCTGTGAGAAAACTTGCGGGGGCGCTGGAGGTCAAAATACTACAGGAGAATAGCAGTGAATCGCAGGAAAAAATTCGCGGCTTTCCTAGCTGCGGTGGCGGTGTCGATTTCGGGTTTAGGAGTGGCGCTGCCCGCGCAGGCCGCGCCACCCGTGTCGCGGATTTTTGGGGCGTCGCGCGTGGAAACCTCAGTAGAGATTGCGCGCCGGGCCTTCCCCTCCGGTGCGCCGGTTGCCTACGTGGCTTCGGCTCAATCCCTGGCTGACGCTTTGGCGGCCGGTTCCCTCACGGATGGCCCGGTTCTGCTCACTGACTCGAGGGCTTTGGCTGCGCCGGTCGCGAATTATTTAGCCAGCTTGCGTCACGCCGGTTTGCAAAAAGTTATCCTTCTGGGTGGCGAGGGCGTGCTTGGTTCGCAGGTCGAACAGGCCATCACCTCTGCCGGTCTTGCGACCGAGCGTCTGGCGGGAGCGGATCGACGCGAGACGGCTGACCTCATTGCCGCGCGGGCTTTTCCCGGCGGGTCGGATAGAGTTTATGTGACGGATGGATACGGCGCAGACGGTGCCGGATCTCCCGATGCGGTAGTTGGCGGCATGTTAACCGCCGGGCCAATCCTGTTTGGTTCTACCGCCAAGGGTTTGACTCCGGCATCAGCGGCTGTGGCGGCTCGGGCGCATGAAAAAATCCAGCTCGGAGGGCGCAGCGTGGCCGGGTTCACCCCAACGTCCCAGCTGGCGGGCGCGGATCGCTTTGAGACAGCCGTAAAGGTTTCCGGGGCCTCCACTCAGCCTAAATCCCGAGTGTACCTGGCTAACGGGTTGAACTTCGTGGATGCCGTAGCGGGGGGAACATTGACGGACGGTATCATGCTGCTGACCCGCCCGGACACGATTCCCGAAGCGACCTGCCGGTACTTGATGGACCACCCCGAAATCAACGACGTGGTGGCTCTGGGAGGGCCGGGAGCAATCTCAGATGCAGTGCTAAAAACCGAGGTCGCACAGTGTCAGTGGGGCAAGCATCCCACTACGGTGAACCCCCTGGCGGTGTATCCCCAGGTGGCGAACCAGTTTACCTACAGCCGAACCAGAGTTGCTTCCGGGCTGGGTTGGGGCAACCTGTACAGCATGGGCCTCTTGCGGTCTAACGGAAGTCAAGAGTTTGGGTATTTAGGGAATACTGGACAGCTATGGTCGCACTTCGCTGACGGCCGCGGCGGAGTCACCGGAGCTCAGATGATTCTCTCTGATTTGAGCAGATACCCCGGCATTTTCACCGGGGTGGATTGGAATAATGACACCCGGGTAGACGTGTTGACGGTCGACCCCTCCGGGACCCTGCAGCTGCGCCGCGGTGATGGACATGGTGGCTTGTCTGAACCGGAAACTCGCGGCTCCGGATTCAACCGTTTCGCCTACTTATTCGCGATGCGCAACGGGATTAATGGAGCCCCCGCGGTGGTGGGATTGAGTTCCACCGGCCAGGTCACGCAGTTCCCGTTTAACTCGGATGGAACCCTGGGCAAGCCGGTCGAGCTGTCGGGGAACTTCGCCTACCTTTATCAGGCGTGGCCGGTGGACGACCTGGACAAGAACGGTCGCACCGACCTGCTGATGAGGGACTTTGACGGGTGGTTGAGCGTTATCTTGCAAAACCCGAATGGCACTTTCAGCGAGCCATACCGCCTGGGTGTGTCCTCTCAAGATTTGAAAATAATGGCTCCCTGCGGCGCTTGGAACACACACACGTGTGTCTACGCACTAGATAGAGGCGGAAACTTATGGCAGTACACCATCGCCTACCATGGTTCCAACACCGGCTTTATCGAGGCACCGGCTTCCTCACCGGCACCAAGTGCCGCTAACCCGACACCAAATGCCGCGAATCCAGCACCAGTTTCGGGCGATTCCATTTCCGGTGACCCTGCCTTCGACGCGGTGTTGCGGACTCTGGCTCAGCAGTATCCAGACTTAGGGAGTTTCCACAACTACATGTACACTCACTTCCGCTACCTGGGAGCTCACCACAAGCCGCACCCGGCCCCCGGCTTTGAGTTGCCTTACGGTATTGAAGCCTGGAACAACCAGGGTGGAAACTGTTACCGGTATGCGGCGATGACGATGTGGCATGCGCGAGCACTGGGATATAACGCCCAAGTCAGGGTGGGATACCTGAAAGCTAGGCGCGGTCTGGGTCCTCATGGATGGACGGAAATCATTGAAAATGGCCAAAGATATGTGATTGACGTGGAGTTGGGGCAAGCCTATGGGAAAACTATCTTTTACACGACCTACGCCGGCGCGCCGGTTTATTACTATGACGCTGCTGGTCAAAGGATTTACTAGCCTCGATTGAAGTGTAAAAAAGGCAGCGCAGAACCATGGTTTTCGCCTCGATTGTGTTCCTCTCGGTGTTCTTGCCGGTGGTATTCCTGGTACATCTGGTGGTCAGGCCAATCCGAGTGCGCAACCTGTGGCTGATTGCCGCCAGTCTGCTGTTTTATTCCTACGGTGAGCCGGTCTATGTGCTGCTGATGCTGGTTTCTTCCGTGTTTAACTGGGGGGTGGCCCTCGCCATTGGCGCCCCCCACGCCAAACCGCTCAAGTCAACCAAACTATCCGATGATTCCAATAGCACACCCGGTGAACCTGGCACCCCAAGAAACCCCGAAACTCGCCGCAAAATCCTTCTGACCCTGGCGGTGGTGCTGAACCTGGGAATGCTGGCGACCTTTAAGTACGCCGCGATGATTGCCGACACGTTTGGGCTATTGCTGCACACCGACTTTAACCTGCCGGTATTGGCTTTGCCGATTGGCATCTCCTTTTATACTTTCCAGGCTCTGAGCTACGTCATCGATGTGTCGCGCGGCAAGTGCGCCCCCAACCGGAACTACTGTGATGTATTGCTGTACATCGCGTTCTTTCCCCAGCTCATCGCCGGACCGATTGTCCGCTACCCCGACATTGCCCAGGCGCTGAGCAACCGGCACGCTACCAGCGAAGATATCGCCTTGGGACTGCGGCGTTTCGTGGTGGGACTGTCAAAGAAAGTCATCATCGCCGACACACTGGCGGTGGTGGCGGACACGATTTACAACGCGCCCAGCACCGAAATCGATGCGGGTGCCGCGTGGCTGGCGGCGCTGGCGTTCATGCTCCAGATTTACTTCGACTTTTCCGGTTATTCCGACATGGCCATCGGCATGGCTCGTATGTTTGGTTTTCACTATCGCGAAAACTTTATCTACCCCTACGTGTCCCAATCGATCCGGGAGTTTTGGCGCCGTTGGCACCGCTCGCTGTCCTCCTGGTTTAAGGAATACCTTTATATTCCGTTGGGTGGCAACAGATTGGGCCGTCCTCGGGCGGTGGTGAACAAGATTGTGGTGTTCCTGCTGTGTGGGCTGTGGCACGGGGCGGCGTGGACTTTCGTCGTCTGGGGGCTGGCTCACGGATTTTTCTTGCTGTTGGAAGAATACTTGCCGATTCAACGCCTCCCGCGGATACTGCGTCATGTGTACGTCCTGCTGGTCGTCCTCCTGACTTTCGTACTGTTCCGAGCTGATACTTTCGGGCAAGCCGTGCTGATGTGGGGTCGTATGTTTGGGGCTCCCGGTGCAAAACTGCCCGGTAGCCTGGCTCTGAGTCTGCTCGATCCGTTCACCGTGTGCGTATTGGTGGGGGCCCTCATCGCCATGACCCCGGTCACGCGACTGGTCGAGAAGGTCGCTCCCGCCCTGGTCAGTGAGACATCAGCAGAGACCACCCCCCGTCCCCCGGTCGTGTTTCGGCCGAGTGCGGTGACGTTTGTTGGGGCGTTAGTGCTGCTGGGATTCGATTTACTCCTGCTGGCTAGCGGGGGATACCATCCGTTCATTTATTTCAGGTTCTAGGTTTCTCGGGGTGAAAAATGAGCCAGAAAAACACTATCCAGCCAGCCACAAATCCGGCGGACAAACCTCGCAACGCGGGAGCCGCCGGACGGTTCGCCCGGAAAAGCCTCGGTGAAAAGATTTTTGTGGCTCTAACGTTACTGGTCATGGTGGTGCCGGCGGCCTCCGCGCTGACCCCTCTGCCGCGGTTCGCCGACCCCAGCGAGATTACTGTGGAACACCCTGACGCTACCCACAAAGCATTCCCTTTGGCCCAGCTGAAACAGGCGGGAGACTACTTCGAGTCGCACTTCCCCGCCAGAGGTCCGATGATTAGCGCCACCGCCACTCTAAAATCGCGGCTGTTTCACACCGCGGCCAATAACCAAGTCATCATCGGGTCGGACGGCTGGTTGTATTATGCGGCTACCCTAGACGACTACCTGGGACGGCGCACCATCAGCGAACGTTCGGTGCGCAATGCGGCCCAGAACCTGAAACTGCTCAGTGACAACCTGGAATCCCGCGGGGTACAGCTGGTCGTGGCCATCGCGCCAAATAAAGCCACCCTCTACCCAGAACATCTGCCGTCCCGGTATCTGCCGGGTAACCAACAGGATTCGAACCTGCAGCGCCTGCAGTCCCAACTCAAGGCACTTTCCGTCAACTATGTGGACCTCGATTCCGCATTACGTCAGGCAAAAGTGGCGACTCTAACCCCGCAGGGTGAGGGCCGGTCGGCAAAACCTGAACTGTATCAGAAAACCGACACCCACTGGGACTATCGGGGCGCTTGGGTGGCGGCCGATGCTATCGAGACTGCGCTGGGCACCGAGAACGTGGTGCGAACCCCGCGGTGGAAACCGGATCCGGGATTCACGGGGGATATTGCCCTGATGCTCACCCCCACCGGGGCGGCTCCGGAACCGAACTGGGTCAGCGTGGATGCCAACGACGGGCCGAAATATACCGGCCGACTGTGGACCTTTGCCCACAGCGCTACCAGCGACGTTACCGCGGACTACTTTGCCACCAACGGTGTGGGCGCAGACACCCTGTTTGTGTTCCGAGATTCCTTCGGCAACTCCCTGGTGCCCATGCTTTCGCCCAGTTACGCGAAAACCTACTACTCAAAACTGGTGCCTTACGACATGGGGACCGCACTGTCTACCGGAGCGAAGGCTATCGTGATTGAACGCGCGCAGCGTCACCTGGACTTTTTCGCAACCGACCCGGCCGTCATCCCCTCCCTCTACGGGTCGCTGGCGAACTATCGGGTGAAAAGGCCGGAAACCGGCGATCCGGGGTTGGCTGGGGACAAACATGCCCAGCCGGGGCAGAAAAACGTCGGGGACATCGGCACCACGCCTGCGCCCACAGTCACCCCTGACGGGCCCTATCAGGTCATTTCCGGAGAAATCCCGGAATCCTTGCGTCAACCCGATGTGGCCGTCTATCTGCGGGCTTTCCCGAAAAACGCCGCAGCCTCGCACAGTCTCCCAACGGTCTATCGCGGGTATGATGTGACTACGAAGGCCAGCGACTTCGGGTATCGGTTTTTCCTGACCGATACGGACTTTGCGACCTATGGACGGATAGAAATGGTGGCGGTATCCGCAAAATTCGGTGGAAATGCTTATATATTTGCTAGCCTTCCGATGTAAGTCAGCGGAGAGGATAATTCATGAAGTTGTCTAGGATTTTTTCCGGTTTAGCCGCCGCGGGGTGTGCGGGAGTGCTGGCTTTGACCATGACTGCTTGTGCGTCAGGAAACCAGCAAACCGCGCCGGAGCCGGTTAAGAAAACCGCTTCGGCTGCGCCGAGTGAGGCTCCGGCCGACGTCACCTTTGGAAAGACCGATTCGCAGCCGCTTCACGCCCAGTTCCGCAACGCTACGGGCAAGGTCATTACCTCCCTGAAGTTGTCGCAAAACGGGGTCGCTACCAGCGATGAACTGCTGATTTCAGGCGACCCGAACCTGGGGGTCGACAAGGTGGCGGAGGTCTTTTACGCTAAGCCCCTTTCAGAAGGGGCCGCGTCTGACGGCTCGGGGGCACAAGTGGCGCTGAAGCCGGTTTATGTTCTCCAGGTGGTTTTCGAGGGCGGTAGCTCCTCCAGCGTTCCCGAGATTACTGATGAAGTTTTGGCGAAAAGTCGCGAGTTGCGGCTGAACTGGTCAGATGATGCCGGTGGTTTTGTCTACCTCACGGGCCGGGACGCGAAAGGTCAGGATTTCAGTTTGCTGGACGCGGCTAAGGCAGCCAAGCAGGCGGCCGATGCACAGGCCGCTGCCCAGGCCGCGGCTCAAGCTGCGGCTCAATCCGCGGCGCCGCAGCCTGCAAAGCCGCCCGCTCACGTTTCGCAGCCGGCTCGCCAGGCTCCTCAGCCGGCCCCGGCCGTTCCAGCACCGCCAGTACCGGCTGCCCCGGCTGCTCCGGCTCCGGCTGCTCCGGCCGTCCCGTCCGCGCCTGCTGGTGGGGTTGGACAAAGCGGGGACCGATGCGTGGACGATGTGATATTCAAATAATTCCTATCCCGGGCAATATCACCACTACGTGTCTGGCATTGCGGTCGCGGGTGGCGGCTGTCCTGGCGAATCAGGCGTGTGACTTTGGTGGGATGTTGGCGCGCGGCTCTGGTTGCCACCGTTTTGCACCAACCCGAACACCGCTGAAAGGTAGAGATTTATGAGCGAAAGTACTCCTAAACCGACCCCGACTGACGCGGCGGGGACGGGCGTGGCAGGCAACGAAGATGTCTCTGAGATGAGCTATGAGGCGGCTCGTGCTGAACTCATCGAAACTGTGCAGGCTCTGGAAAATGCCGGGGCGCCCTTGGAGGACACTCTGAAACTGTGGGATCGCGGCGAGGCTCTGGCCTCACGCTGCCAGAGTATCCTCGACTCTGCCTCAGCCCAGCTCGCGGAACGCCAAGCACAATGAACCTGTTTCTGCTGTTCATTGTCATCCTGGTGCTGTGGGACGCCAGGATTCACCGGCACGGTGACAATTTCGAGGGATACCTCGACCATGACCACACCACCCGCATTAACGGTGTCTTTATCCTGATTGTGTTTTATGCTCACATCCGTTCCTATATGCCCTTTAACCCGGCGTGGGACGGGGTGATGCACCACGTTGCCACGGGTCTCGGTCAGCTGATGGTGGCCCTGTTCCTGTTCTATTCCGGGTTCGGAGTGGCGCATTCCCTGGCGCACAAGCCCGGCTATGTCCACACTATGCCGCTCAAGCGCGTGGCGGTGACCTGGGTGAACTTCGCTATCGCCCAGGTCTTGTTCATCATCATGAACCTGTCGCTGTCCCGCCCGTTCACCCCGGCACAGACCGCGTGGGCGTTCCTTGGCTGGAAGTCCATCGGCTCTTCCAGCTGGTACATTTTTGCGATTCTGGTGCTCTATGTCCTGACTTGGCTGGCGTTTAGCATTTTCCAGAACCACCCGTGGCTGGCTTTCATCCTGAACTGTGTTCTGGTGGGAGGCTTTACCGTGTTCATGTGGCATTTCAAAGGGAACGCCACCTACACCTACAACACGCTGTGCTGTTATCTGTTGGGCATGTGCTACTGCCTGGCCCGCGAGCACTTCGAGCGCGTCTACCGCCGCACCTGGGGTTACGTCTCCGCGCTACTCATCACGGCGGCGCTCTTTGTCCTCACCACTAAACTCGATCACTTGAGCTTCCTGGTGTTTGAGCTCGAAGCCATGCTGTTTTGCCTCCTCGTCGTGCAAATCACGCTATTCATACACCTGAACAATCCCGTGCTGCACTGGTTTGGTAAACACCTGTTCTGGGTTTATGTGCTGCAGCGTTTGCCGATGCTGGCGCTGCGGGAACTCGGCATGGCTGATGCCGCTCCCTACGTTTACGCCCTGGTGTGCTTCGCGGCGACAGTGGGCCTGGCGTGGGTCATGGCGCGTCTCACCGCCCCGCTTGATGCGAAACTCGCCGCCTGGTCGAAAACCTGGGCGGAATATTGCACCAAACGAGAGAAACGAGAGAAAGAGATTAGCCCTGGTAAGGGTGAGTGTCCAGCACCTGAACCTTGATTTTCTTGCCGGTCGGCGCAACGTATTCCACGGTGTCGCCAGTCCGGTGACCAGCCAGGGCCACGCCGAGGGGAGCGTCGGGGGAAAACACCTGAATATCCATCCCCTTGGCAGCATCGCGTGAACCCAGCAGGAACGTCATCTTTTTCGGTCCGACTTTTGCCTCCACTACGCTGCCCGGTCCGATAGTGCCATCGGCCGCGGCTTCGCCAACTTCGGCGTACTTGAGGATTTCTTGCAGTTCCAAGATGCGGGTTTCGTTTTGGGATTGTTCGTCACGAGCCGCGTGGTAGCCGCCGTTTTCTTTCAGGTCGCCCTCGCGGCGGGCCGCGTCAATCTTCTTGGTGATTTCAGAGCGAATCGGGCCCGTGCGTTCGTCGAGCTCCGCTTGTAGACGGTCAAAAGACGCCTGGGTCATCCAGTTTTTTTTCGCTTCTTCAGCCATAATCGTCTCCTTGAAAGATTAAAAGATTAGCGCCTGCGTCAGGCGAGAAAGCTAGCTTGTTTCAAAAATCAGCCGCAACGCAAGCGTTCATTACTTTACCAGATATTAAAACCAAGTAAAACGCTGGAAAAAGCGAACACAACCCGGCAAAAGACCGCTGCTGCAAGGAAACCCGAACCACCGGCCTTGTGAACCCCTAACCAAGAATAGCGAAATAAGCCGCAACGCAGTGACACGCCCAGGCCGCGACAGTCCAAGCGTGGAAAAACTCGTGGAACCCAAAAACATCCGGATCGGGGTTAGGCCACTTTGTGGCATAAATAACCGCTCCTACCGTGTAGGCCAAACCGCCCGCGACCAGCATCCAGAACGCAGGGAGGGAAGCCGCGTAGAGCTCGGGGAAATACATCAAGGCAACCCAGCCTAAAACCACGTAAAGAATCGTGTTGACCCAACGGGGAGCGTGCGGCCAAATCAACGAGGTAGCAATCCCCAAAATCGCCCCCACCCACACTACTGAAAGCAAAATGACTCTATCGCGCCCTCCCAGCAGACCGAATGAGATAGGCGTGTAGGTACCGGCGATGAGCAGGAAAATATTGGCGTGATCGAAACGGCGCAAAATCGCGTCCACCGATTTCGGCCACGAACCCATGTGGTACACCGCGCTCATCGCAAACAGCACCAGGGAAGCCAACATGTAAACGACGCACGCAAATTTAAGGGATTTCGGCGCCAACACCAGCAACACGATAGAAGCCGCCATAGACAGCGGGGTGGCCACCGTGTGAATCCATCCCCGCAAGGCAGGTTTACGGCGCATTGCTTTCCAATCCCAACGTTGGAAAGTGTAGGGCCGCCCGGTGCGAGGATTAACCAGACGCGGCATCAGCGTCCGGCCAGATTTCACACCCATAACATTTCCCCCGTTCAGCCTGCCCCACCCGCGCCAGCCAGGACGGGCAAGTTATGTGTTTAAATGTTTTAAACTGATTATGTGAGCAGCTCCGTGAAAAAGTCAAAGCCTGGAATCCTCTACCGGATTTACGCCAGACGTTTGATTCGTGAAATTAATCCGGCAGGGGTGCCGCGACATATCGGCATTATCCTGGACGGAAACCGGCGTTGGGCGAAGGCGGAAGGCGCTCCGGCGACTCGCGGGCACCAGCGCGGAGCTCTGAAAATCACCGAAGTGTTGCAGTGGTGTGAGGAATGGCCGGTCAAAGTCGTGACCTTGTGGATGCTCTCGATTGACAACTTGGGTCGGAAAGCCGCGGAGCTCCAGCCCTTGCAAGACGTTATCGGCCATACCGTACAAGGCTTGCAAGCCTCGGGCCGCTACCATTTGCGGGTGTTGGGCGACACGTCCCTGCTGGATCCGGGCCTGGCCGCAATCCTGCGTGCGGCTAACGGAACCGGACCGGAAAATGCGCTGGTGGTGAATATCGCCGTCGCTTATGGGGGACGTCAGGAAATCGTCAACGCCGTGCGGGAATACCTCAACGAAGCGGCTCAGAAGGGGGAAACCCTGGCGGAGGTGACTGATCAAATCCGTCTGGAGGACATCGAAGCTCACCTGTACACCAAGGGGCAACCGGACCCTGACCTGGTAATTCGCACTTCGGGGGAGCAGCGGCTCAGCGGATTTTTGCTGTGGCAAAGCGCGAATTCCGAGTTCTACTTTTGTGAAACGTATTGGCCGAGCTTCCGTAAGGTCGATTTCTTGCGTGCCCTGCGTGACTACGGAAATCGGGAACGTCGCCTGGGAAAGTGAAACCCGTTGCCCCAGCCGGACAAATTGCAAATGTAAGAACCTCGTAAAACCGGCGCTTTAGCACGCTCGAACCCCGTGCTATTGATAAGGTCAAAACATGGCTACTCCTGCGCGCACCTATGTGCTTGATACGTCCGTGTTGTTGTCCGATCCGAAGGCCTTGCTGAAGTTTGCCGAACACCAGGTCGTTTTGCCGGTGGTGGTCATCACCGAGCTAGAGAAAAAGCGTCATGATCCAGAGCTGGGATATTTCGCCCGTAAAGCGCTGCACCTGCTCGATGATTTGCGTATCGCTAACGGTCGGCTCGATCAGCCGGTTCCGGTCGGTTCACAAGGGGGGACCGTGCGGGTGGAGCTGAACTCTATCGACGACTCGGTGCTCCCCTCCGGGATGCGCCTGGGCGACAATGACACGAAGATTCTGGCAGTCGCCGCGAATCTGGCGAAAACCGGGGCGGACGTGACGGTCGTGTCCAAAGACCTGCCGATGCGGGTTAAAGCGTCCTCTATCGGCCTGGATGCCGATGTTTACCGTAACCCGCTGTCGAGGGCGGACACCTATCGCGGGGTTATTCGCGGCGAGATGAGCGAACAGGACATGTCCCGGCTCTACCAGGACGGCGCGGTGGAGTTCGACACGATTGTGCTGACAAACGACCCGGGGGACGAAGAAAACGATGTCGCCACTTACAGCAGCGACCCGGCGAGCCTGGTGAACGAGGACGACAACAACATTGACTTTGAAGAACCCGAAATCCCCTCGCTGGAGGACCAGCCTGTCCATACCGGAATTATCTTGAGTTCCCCGCGAGGCTCCGCCCTGGCTACCATCTGGGGTGACAACAAAGTGCATTTGGTGCGCACGGATCGGGAACTGTTCGGCGTGAAGGGCCGTTCCGCCGAGCAGCGTATCGCGATGGATCACCTGGTCAACCCGGAAATCGGGATTGTATCCCTGGGGGGACGGGCCGGTACCGGCAAGTCTGCCCTGGCTTTGGCGGCCGGGTTGGACGCGGTGGTGGAACGTCACGAGCACCGCAAGATTGTCGTGTTCCGTCCCATTTACGCGGTCGGGGGCCAGAGCCTGGGCTACCTGCCGGGCAGCGGCGAAGAGAAGATGGATCCGTGGGCGCAAGCCGTGTTCGACACTCTTTCCTCGATTGTGGCCCCCGAAGTTGTTGACGAGGTCGTGGCGCGCGGCCTGCTGGAGGTGCTGCCGCTGACCCACATTCGCGGGCGGTCCTTGCATGATGCGTTTGTGATTGTTGATGAGGCACAGTCCCTGGAGCGCAACGTGCTGTTGACCGTGCTGTCGCGGATGGGCCAGAACGCCAAAATTGTGCTGACTCATGACGTCTCGCAGCGCGACAACCTGCGGGTGGGACGCTATGACGGTATTGCCGCGGTCATCGAAGATTTGAAAGGTTCGTCCCTGTTCGCCCACACGACCCTGATTCGTTCGGAACGCAGCGCCATCGCGGATTTGGTCACGAGTCTGCTCGATTATTGAGGCGCCGTACCCTCAATCGCACTCCGACAATTGCCGCGCTTTCGTGCGGCGCTACCCTTGAGTGCGCCAGTTAGGGACAAATTGTGTTGATTTTTGGCGGTTTCGGGTGTTGATGCCGGGGAAATTCCCTCCTGAATGCTAGTTTGATACCCGTGCGTGATGACGAAAACCCGCAAAATCTCCCGTTTCCTCCGGAGGCGCAATCGTTGCTGATGCGTTCAGCCATCGCTGCTGCGCTCGCGTCTAAGCGCTTGGCGGAGGAAAAGGGCGTGTTCCGGCTGACTCCCTCGGAATGGGCTGAACTGGAGGCGTCCTCGCGTCCTTGATTCGCCACCGCCATTCCTTAGCTATGAACCGAGGGGTCAAAAGTTCTGATGATTTGCTAGACTGACTCTACGCGTATAGCGCAATTCCGATTTCCAAAGGACAACGAAAGAACAATGCCTGCGATAGTAGTTTTGGGAGCCCAGTGGGGCGATGAAGGTAAAGGAAAAGCAACTGATCAGCTGGCCAAGGACGTGGATTTTTCGGTCAAATATAATGGTGGTAACAACGCTGGTCACACCGTGGTAGTTCGTGGTGAAAAGTTTGCTCTGCACCTGCTGCCTACCGGCATCCTGTCTCCGCGCGTGACTCCGGTTATCGGCAACGGCACCGTCATCGACCCGAAAGTTTTGTTCCAGGAAATCGACGACTTGGAGAAGCGGGGCGTGCCCTGCGAGCGACTGCTCATCTCTAGCCGAGCCCACGTCATCACACCTTTCGCCATTGCCATTGACCGTTCTTCTGAACAGTACCGTGGCCCCCGCAAAATCGGCACGACCGGGCGAGGGATTGGCCCGACCTATGCCGAAAAGATGTACCGGATTGGAATCCAAGTCCAAGACCTGTTTGACCCCGATATTTTGGGTGAAAAAGTCACCGCCATGTCCGAAATCCTGAAGAGCATTTCGCAAGACTGGCCCCATGCTGAACCTATCGACCCCATCGTAGTCACTCAGGAACTGCTGTCCTACACGGAGCGACTGCGCCCGATGGTGGCGAACACGTCTCTGGTGTTGAACAACGCGCTGGATGAAAAGCGCGTAGTGCTGTTCGAGGGCGGTCAAGCGACCATGCTGGATATCGACCACGGCACCTACCCTTACGTCACTTCATCGAACTGCACCGCGGGAGGAGCCTGCACCGGTACCGGTATCGGCCCGACTCGCATCGACCGGGTGGTGGGGGTTATGAAAGCCTACACGACCCGCGTGGGCGAAGGACCCTTCCCGACCGAACTGACCGATGCAACTGGTGAACAGTTGCGGAAACTCGGTTCAGAATACGGGGCGACGACGGGGCGTCCCCGCCGTACCGGCTGGTTTGACGCGGTGGTAGTGCGTTACGCCGTGCGCGTCAACGGCCTGACCGACCTGGTGATGACGAAACTGGACGTCATGTCCGAGTTCGACAAGATTCCGGTCTGTGTGGGCTACGAAACCCCGCGCGGACGTACCGACCAGATGCCCGACTATTCGGTCGACTTTGCCGCGTCCCGCCCGATTTACGAAGAAGTTCCCGGCTGGAAAGGCGAGGACATCAGCGGCATTACCGACTTCCGGAAGCTCCCCAAAGCGGCCCAGAACTACGTTGCTTACCTGGAGGAAAAGGTCGGTTGCCGTATCTCCGTCATCGGTACGGGGGCTTCGCGCGAAGACGCGATTGTGCGTTACACCCTCATCTAACTTCGTTACGGTTTTCTTTTCCATCTCCCCGATCAAAAGCGCTGGTGGGAGGTTTCTCGGTGCGCCGTGGTCGGGGTGGTGGTTCCCCACCAGGAACCTGCAGCGTTCCGGGTAACGGGTGAACCGACCTTTTGAACGTGAAAAAGTTGCAAAAATTCACCTCGGGGTAGGACTTAACTCCCTGCACAATGTTCGAAAATGCGCGATAATTGCCGTGTAAGAGAAACATTCTATGTAGGAGGCCCTTTATGGCTGTTACTGAAACTGATGTCCGCGCTGCAGCTCCCGCAAATGCTCCTGAAGAGGTAGTTAAGTGGGTTGCTAAGGTCGCGGCAATGACGACTCCGGAATCTATTGAGTTCTGTGACGGTTCCCAAGAGGAATGGGACCGCTTGTCGCAACTGCTGGTTGATGCCGGAATCTTTACCCGTTTGAACCCTGAGAAGCGCCCGAACTCGTTCTTGGCGCGCTCGCTGCCGTCTGACGTGGCGCGTGTGGAATCCCGCACCTTCATCTGCTGCGAAAAGGAAGAGGACGCTGGCCCCACGAACCACTGGGCTGACCCCAAGGAAATGAAAGAAACCCTGATTGGGGAAAATGGCGTGTTCCAGGGCGCGATGAAGGGCCGCACCATGTACGTGGTGCCGTTCTCGATGGGTCCGCTGGGCGGCCCGATTTCCCAGCTGGGCATCGAGCTGACCGACTCCGCCTACGTGGTGTTGAACATGCGCATCATGACGCGCATGGGCGCCAAGGCGATGGACCTGATCAACTCGGGCAAGCCGTGGGTTCCGGCAGTTCACTCCGTGGGCGCGCCGCTCGAACCGGGCCAGAAGGACACGAACTGGCCGTGCAACGAAACGAAGTACATCACCCACTTCCCCGAGACCAACGAGATTTGGTCCTACGGTTCGGGTTACGGCGGCAACGCCCTGCTGGGCAAGAAGTGCTTCGCGCTACGTATCGCCTCCACCATGGCGCGCCGCGACGGCTGGATGGCCGAGCACATGCTGATTCTGCGTCTGACGGACGAAAAGACCGGCAAGCGCTACCACGTGACGGCGGCTTTCCCGTCGGCCTGCGGCAAGACGAACCTCGCGATGCTCCAGCCCACCATCGAGGGCTACAAGGTCGAAACCATCGGCGACGATATCGCCTGGATGCGTCCCGGCCCGGACGGCACCTTGCGCGCCATCAACCCGGAGGCGGGCTTCTTTGGTGTGGCTCCCGGCACGTCTTATGACACCAACCCGATGGCCATGGAGTCCATGAAAGAAAACACCATCTTTACCAACGTCGCCCTGACCGACGACGGCGATGTGTGGTGGGAAGGCATTGATGGCCCGACCCCGAGCCACCTCATTGACTGGCACGGCAAGGACTGGACGCCGGAATCCGGCGAAAAGGCAGCCCACCCGAACAGCCGCTTCACCGCTCCGGCCGCGCAGTGCCCGATTATCTGCCCCGATTGGGAAGCTCCCGAGGGCGTGCCGATCGACGCCGTGTTGTTCGGTGGCCGCCGCGCCTCGAACGTGCCGCTGGTGACCGAGCAAAAGAACCCGGCTCACGGCGTGTTCATCGGTGCGAACGTGTCCTCCGAACAGACCGCTGCCGCAGAAGGCGCGGTTGGCTCGCTGCGTCACGATCCGTTCGCGATGCTGCCGTTCTGCGGCTACAACATGGCGGACTACTGGGGTCACTGGCTAGAGATGCAAGAGAAGCTGGGCGACAAGTTCCCGCGCGTCTACCACGTCAACTGGTTCCGCAAGACGCCTGACGGCAAGTTCATGTGGCCCGGCTACGGCGACAACTCCCGCGTGCTCGACTGGGTGGTCAAGCGCGTGTCCGGCCAGGTTGACGCCATTGAAGGTCCGACCGGGTTCTACCCCAAGTTCGAGGACTTCAACCTGGAGGGTCTGGACATCGACAAGGCCGCTTGGGATGCCCTGTTCGAAATCAACCCCGAGGCTTGGCTCGCCGAGACCGAAGATACCGAAAAGTACTTCGCTCAGTTCGGCGACAAGCTCCCGGCTCAGATTCGGGCAGAGTTGGAAGGCTTGCGTGAGCGCCTCAAGGCCGCCAAGTAGTTAGTGCGCATTGCCGCTGACTCATTAATCTGTCTCTTATACACATCTCCGAGCCCACGAGACCGAGGCTGAT
>ERZ1031127.83-NODE-83-length-19481-cov-5.038351_pt1 | contig 19481 bp, 19 predicted proteins | sample MGYA00518224_ERZ1031127 | MGnify/ENA primary metagenome ERZ1031127 (study PRJEB33718, sample SAMN03159757) | human skin metagenome | collected 2014-05-20 | study: EMG produced TPA metagenomics assembly of the PRJNA266117 data set (Human skin bacterial metagenome and... | reverse complement strand
AGATGTGTATAAGAGACAGGATTCCAACAGCCCCATGGCCAGGCCTCTTCCCTGCTTGTTCGCGTCCTGCGACATGAAGCTCACGCCATTGACCACGGCTGGCCAGCCGATGGCATCCCACGCTCCCCACGAAATCGCGATCGCCACCATAACGGAGAAGCTGAGGTGAGGAACGAGGAAGAGAATGAGCGCGGTCACCATCCGCCACGCCGCCCAGACGATGAGGATGGAACGGATGGTGAAACGGTTGTTCACCCACCCGCCGGGCAGGTAGAGAAACATGGCGATCCCCAGCCAACCCATAAGGATACCGAACTGGTCGATGCCGATCCCCAGGGCGTTGGTAAGCGGGATCATGAGGGAACCCTTGAACGCCTCAAAGGCAGAATAGGTGAGCTGACCGGCTAGGACAATGGTGAGGAAGCCACCGATACGGCCTTTGCGGAGGAAAACGGGCAGCTCTGAATTCTTGTTGAACGGATTAAACATGGAGATGGGTTTCTATTTCTCGCTCACCGCGCCGGCGATGCCCTTCAAAAGCTCCGGGCAATTGGAGATCACACCGTCAACACCCCAGTTGGCCAGCTGGTTCGCCCGGCCCGGGTCATCGACGGTCCACGCGTTGATGCCAAAACCTGCCGCGTGGAACGCGTCGACGCGCTGCTTGGTGAGGTAGGAATCCTCCGGGTGAATGTAGTCCGCGCCGACGAGCTCTAGCATGGACTTCCAATCGTCGTAGAGGGCGACAGTTTCGTACAGGCAGCCGACGGGAAGCTTGGGGGCGCGCTGCTTGAAGATGGAAAGGAGCACGTGATTGAACGAGCTCACGATGACCTTGCGGGCGGGGTCAAGGTGTTCCAGCTCGGCGATGACGTTATCGATGAGCGTGAGGGTTTGCTTCTTGCCCTGCTCGTTCGACTTGATCTCGATGTTTGCGTTGAGTTCGTGCTCGTTCATGAACCGGATGAGCTCGGCAAACGTGGGCACCTTTTCCCCGACGAAGTCCTCAGAAAACCAGCTTCCCGCGTCGATATCGTCGAGGTCCTCCGCGGAAAGATCGTAGTAGCTACCCGGATGGTTAGTCGTGCGATCCAGCGCCGTGTCATGCATGATGATGGGGGTTCCGTCACCGAGAATATCGACATCGGTTTCAATCCAGTTGATCCCGTGATCAAGGGCGGCTTGGAAAGCACTGAGGGTGTTCTCCGGGGCGAGGGTCTTAGCACCGCGGTGGGCGAAGAGAGTGCAGCGAGTCACAATATTTCTCCTTAAAAAATGAATACTGCTTCGAAGATTACACCGGACAATTTCGCACAGAAGCCTAGATTTTAGCTACCTCTTCCTGCCTAAACACTAACCTACGGTAGTGACCACCTACGACACCGTAGGCGACGGCACTGTTTAGTAATTTACGTGAGGGCGGTCACACACAGAATCCACCATTCCGGGGGTAAAAACACAACACTCCCCCTCTTGCCGTATGGGCTCCCCGCGGTGTAGCCCAAGGCAGCCCCGGCGCAAAAAATCCCGGGACTGAGCACACGCGCCCGCGGAAGCTGTCGGCGGGTGGCCGCCACGTGCACGAGCGACGCGGAGTACCCTGCCTGACAGGACAACCACGAACACTGAACAGGAAAAGCACACATGACCGACACGCACATCAACATCCGACCAGCAACGGTGCAGGACGTTGACGCGCTTCAGCGGCTGTCCATCGACACATTCACCGAGACGTTCGGTCACCTGTACCGCCCAGAAGATCTGGCAGAATTCCTCACCACTACCTACTCCACCCCTGCACTCACCGAGCTTCTCGCCAGTCCCCGCCACCACACGTGGCTGGCAGAGGACGGAGGTTCAGCAATTGGATACGTGCTCGTGGGGCCGTGCGGGCTGCCGCACCCGGACGTGGCGGAGAGAGACGGCGAGATCAAGCGTCTGTACCTGCGCGGCGACTACCAGAACTCAGGAATTGGAAGCACTCTCATGAGGCTCGGCGTGGACTGGCTGGACGCGCACTGCCCCACCGTGTGGCTCGGGGTGTGGTCGCAAAACTTCGCCGCCCAACGGTTTTACCGCCGCTTCGGCTTTGACAAGGCCGGCGAGTACCGCTTCAAGGTGGGCGAGCACTACGATCACGAATTTATTTTCCGGAAGGGTTAACCACGGGCGGCTTCGCCCACGTCCCCGCGCCGTGGCGAACTGTAACCTCCTCACCCCGTGACACGGTGGCAAACTGGATGGACTCGTAATCGTCAGCTTCCCAGGCCAGCGCGAGCGTGTCTTCATCAATGGGTGCGATGACCGAATAGGCAGTCGCCCCGTCGTCGATAAGCACGGGAGGGCCCCACACCCTGCCTTCGTCGTGAGAAAAGTGTAGGCTGAGCCTCCCCCGCTCCGAGGGATGGTCGCACATGCTGGCCACCAGCACGTCCCCCCAGGACGCCAGCCCCCCGTTGCAGGCGGGATCCGTGAGCCCAGGCATGGGTACCGGCGCGGTAAAGGACAGGCCGTCGGCCGAACGCGCTTGCCGGCGAACCGGCGTATCGCGGGCGTGCAGGAGAAATTCCCCCGAGTTCAGATACATGATCTTGTTCTCGTCGCAGTCCGGCCCCACGAGCTCGCCGGTACGCCACGTGTGTCCGCCATCATCGCTGCGCGCGCTGAGCGCGTAGTTTCTTCCCTCCACGCGTGCAACAAAGGGCTGCACGAGGATGCCGTCAGGGGTGGCGACACCGTTGCCGGACGCGGCAAACATGCCACCCACCTCGGCTGGGCGAAGAGTGCTGAGATCCCTGTGCTGCCACGTTAAACCATTATCGGTGGAGCACGATAGCCACAATTCAAGCCCCGGACCACCGGGAGAAGCGCTGAAGAAGGACTCCCCTGTTGATCCCACGTACCAGCACCACACCGTGCCGTCGGGGGCGCAGATGAACGATGCATCGCCGAAACCATGGCCCGGCTCGTGGCGACGCAGGGCGCGGGGCGCGGACCATGTCTTGCCCCCGTCATCGCTGTGGCGCACGGCAATATCGAAATCCGCCGGCAGATCGCGCCAATCCGCGCGCACGTCGTAGGCGATGAGGATGCGCCCGGATGCAGTCACCCCCAGAGCGGGAATGCGATAGATGGGGGACGAGAACGCCGACCCGGGAAACGCCGTTCCGGCCTGTGCAATTGTCACGCTAGGCATTACTCACCTCACACTTGAATTAGTTACACCTTTTTCACTGTGGCAGACGGCGGGGTGAAAGTCTAAAAAAACGGCCCTCGAAATGAAGGCCGTTAGCTGGTTGCGCGCGTGCGCGGTGTGCGCGCTCATCGCGGCTGTGAGGAGTTAGTTGGTGCCTGCGCCGTTGTTGATGGTGGAAATATCATCAAAGGAGGCTCTCTTCCCCTCTTCGTCTGCTGAATATTCCACATCCGAGTCACTATCCAGCGCCTGGACTACTTCCTCGGTGACGGTATCCTGCAGGTCCTCGTTTTCCACAGGAGACTGTTCCACCAATGTCGCGAGCTCGCGCTCCTCCTTCTTGGTGAGGTCGCCCTTGTCCGGGTGCTCGTGCTTGTAGAACAGCTGCCGGATGCGCACGCGCCGCTGCGATTCGGCCGAAATCTTCGGGCGCTCCCGCAAATACGCGATGACAAGGGTGGACACCAGAACCACACCGAGGTAGCCGAGCGCCGGGTACACAACCCCCATGAGATCCTGGAAGCCGATGAAGCTCACCGCCCACCCGACAACCGCCGTGATGGTGAAGTACATCCGGAACTTCGACTGCTTGCCTGCCGCGAGCCTGCGGCCCAGGGCGTAGAACATGCCGATGCACGTGTTGTAAATCATCGCGAAAACGATGAACACGATGATGTAGCCGGTCCATCCCTGCATTTGCTGGAAGAGGGCGAGCATGGGAACATCCGCGCCCACCACGTCATCAATGTTGATGTAAATGGAGACGGCCGCCATGAGGAGCAGCACCATGTACACCACGCCACCGGCTAGGCCACCGACGCCCGCCTCACGCGGGTCGAGGTAGTTGCCGCCAATGACGAGAACCATGGACACGCCCAGGATGAGGGCGAGCCCGGCGTAGTTGACCGCGGACAGCCACCACGGGGTGACGGGCATCTCAGCAGTAGCGGCGGCCTGGCTGAGAGCCTCCGTATCGATGGGCAGCTGCGTCATGGAATAGCCAAAAGCCACTATGACCATGATGATGACAAGCGGCGTGAGTGCGCCGATGACGTCGGTGATCTTTTCCACGTCCAGAAGGCCGGAGATGAGAACCAACCCCAACATCACAGTCGAGCCGATCCAGGCGGGCCAGCCGAACTGTTGCGTCAGCGTGGAGCCGGCCCCAGCGAGCATGACGAACCCGAAGGCGAACAGCGTGATGATGACCGCGATATCGAGGAACCGAGCAACCACGGCGTGCGAGATAGACGTGAACACCTTGTTGTGCTCGTCTGCCTGGAAGTAGCTTCCCAGCTGCAGGATAACGAGTCCCGCGCCGGCGATGATGGCACCTGCAACGGCGGCCCCGATGAGCCCCTTGGACCCGGCGGCAACGAAGTACTGGATCACCTCCTGGCCGGTGGCGAAGCCCGCACCGACCAAGAGGCCGATAAAGGCGAGAGCGATGGACAGTGTTCGTCTAAAAGACACACATACCTCCATAGTGGACAATAGTTCTCGGCCGATTGTACACACCATGCGCATAATTTTTAGCGCTGTATGCTGCAAATTCTTGTGTTTTGAGATGGTTTTATGCCAAATGTGTCATTGTTTTCAGTGCGTATCGGGGGTGCTCATCGGTTTTCACAGTGGCAGAAAAAATCTTGCAAACCCTCGCCCGTTTTCAGATTTCACCTTTATCTGAGAATATAAAGGGCGTGATTGACATTCTTGCGGAAACTCCCATCCTCACACTTTTCGTAGTGATCGCATTGGGCACCGTGCTCGGCTCGATCCCGTTCGGACCATTGCGTTTCGGCCCCGCCGGGGCGCTCTTCGTGGGGCTTTTCGTCGGCGCGCTCGACCCGCGCCTTGGGGAAGGCATGGGGCTAGTCCAAACCGTCGGGTTGGCGCTCTTCGTCTACACCATCGGCTTGGCGGCCGGGCCGTCGTTCGTCCGCGAGTTCAAACGCCAGTACAAGCTGTACATCGGCGCCACAGTCATCCTGATCCTCATGGCAGGATGCGCCGTTGCCGCGGGTAAGTTCCTGGGTATTGAGCCCGGCATGGTCGGCGGCATGTATGCCGGCGTGCTCACAGCCACCCCCGCCCTCGCGGCGGCCCAGGACGCACTCGACGGCGCCATGAGCCCCGCCGTGGGTTACTCCATCGCCTACCCCGTCGGTGTCATCGTGACCATGATCGCGCTGACGATCCTCGCCCGCTTCACCTTCCCTGGCAAGAACGACCCGGCGCACGCCGCTTCCGAAGGCCTGTGAACACGACCGTCGTGGTGGATAACCCGATGCGGGTGTCGGAGATTCCGGGCATCGCCTCGGTCCCCGGCACGTACGGGGGTTCGGTGCGCGTATCGTACCTGCGCCGAGGCCCGCACACCTTTGTCGCGCACCCTGCCCAGGAGCTGCTGGAGGGCGATGCGATTGTGATTGTCGGCTACCCGCAGGCGGTGGACACCGCCGTGGAGGCCGTCGGCCACGTTGCGGATCTCAATCTCACCGAAGACCGCTCAGAGGTCGATTTCCAGTGGATTTTGGTGTCCGATTCACACCTGGCTGGCCGGACTATCGCTGACCTCTATATCCCGCTGCGTTATGGTGCCATCATCACCCGCATCCGCCGTGGCGACGAGGTCATGCTCGCCGAGGCCGAGACCGAGGTACAGCTGGGCGACCGCGTGCTGGTGGTGTCCCCCGTCGGGATGCTCAGCAAGGTGAAGAGCTACCTGGGCAACTCGGAAAAGGAAAACACAGAGGTTGATTACATGACGGCGGGCATGGGCATCGCCCTCGGCGTCGCCCTGGGGCTGATCACCCTGCCACTGGGCGGGGCCGCCGTCGCGCTGGGAAGCGCCGCCGGCCCGATGGTCGTGGGTATTTGGCTCGGCTACCTGGAACGCACGGGGCCGTTCGTGTGGGGAATGCCTGCCTCCGCCAACCTCACCATCCGGCAGTTCGGGTTGGTCATCTTCCTCGCCACGGTGGGGCTCTCGTCCGGGCAGAAGTTCGCTTCCACGGCCTTCAGCGCCGAGGGCCTCAAGGTGGGGCTCGTCGCCGGTGTGCTCCTCAGCGTCATGCTCATGCTCGTCGGGTTTGTCGGGCGCACGCTCGGCCTTTCCATGCCCCGCACGGCGGGCGCGATGGCGGGCTTCGTGGGCCAGCCGGCGCTGCTCACCCATGCTCAATCGCTTGTCGACGATCCCCGCACAAACTCGGGCTACTCCGCACTGTTTGCCATCGCCATGATTGTGAAGATCATCGCGGTTCAGGCGGTCGTCATCCTTTAGGGTGTTAGCTCCGGCACATTGCCACCGATTGGTCACGGTGTTGAACAAATAGGCCCTACACTGGTGAGGTGTGAGCGATGATTATTTTTCCGTCCGCATGCGTGCCTCCCGCGGTGGGACGCACGTCTCCGGCGCTGAGCGAATTACCAAGCAGGTCTACATTCCGACGATCACATCGGCGTTGACATCCCGCGCGCTGAACCACTCCTTCGGCGTGCCCGATGAGATCCACATCACCGTGGACCAGATCCGCACCACTCCCCTCATCGTCGACCAGCTCCCTGTGAAGAACATGAGCGAGATGGGCGACCTCCTCGATGGCCTCCCGGAGATCGGCTACCACATTGCTGCAAGCGAGATCCGGATGCGCGGGGCGACCCTCATCGATGTCCACACCGGAGCTCGTCTCGAGCCGGACCCGGAGCGCGGTGTGCGCGTATCGATGATGGATTGGGAGTTCACCCCCATCACAGAGGAAGAGGATCACTTCCGTGAATCCGTCGCGTTGGCCACCAAGGTGCACCACTGCCCGGGAATGGTGGCTGAGCTCGCGATCAGCAACGATCCTGGCTTCACCAGCGGCTACGTGGTGCGTAACGGGGTCTTCCACCGGATCCCCAAGATGAAGGAGCTGGGTCAACGCGGCGGCGGCCGAGCTTTCTATCTGGACACAACGGTGACGACCCCGCAGGAGGCGATCGCTTTCTTGGAGCATCGTCCGGTTCTTGTTCGCTCTGAAACGCCGATGTAAATCTTCTGCCCCTTGTCCCCGTACCTCTACGTGGCTTCCTCCCGTCCGGAGGGAGCCCACGTACTCCTCACAAAAAGCCTCTGCTCCGGCTCGTGCCGGAACAGAAGCTTCGCTTTGTGCAGGCGTATCAGCCGAACAGTGCTTGCGCGGTGGCGTAACGGGACAGGGGCACGGACTTCAGTGTGCCCACTGCCTCCTCCAGGTCAATGAGCTCGATGTGCTCACCGTGCAGGGCCACGCACTTGCCGGACTCGCCCTGGTGGGCCGCACGCGCTGCTGCGACACCGTAGCGGGTGGCGAGGACGCGGTCGAAGGCCGTCGGGGTGCCGCCACGCTGGATGTGCCCAAGAACCATGGTGCGCACGTCGTGCCCCAGGCGCTTGTGGATCTCATCGCCGATCACCTGGCCGATGCCGTTGAACGTCTTGTGGCCGAACTCGTCCTCTTCGCCCTCCTTGAAGTCCATGGTGCCCTCCTTGGGCAGGGCTCCTTCCGCCACGCAAATGATGCCGTACTTTTCGCCCATCTGGAAGCGGCGCTCCATGGCCTTGCAGATCTGGTTGATATCGAAGGGGAACTCGGGGATCACGGTGTAGTGAGCACCGCCAGCCATGCCCGCGTGCAGCGCAATCCACCCCACGTGGCGACCCATGACTTCCATGATCATCACGCGGTTGTGGGATTCAGCGGTGGTGTGGAGGCGATCGATGGCATCCGTGGCCACGGAAACGGCGGTGTCGAAGCCGAAGGTGTAGTCCGTGCCGTTCACGTCGTTGTCAATGGTTTTTGGCACGCCGATGACGGGGATTCCGTTATCGGCCAGGAACTTCGCGCCTTTAAGGGTGCCCTCGCCGCCGATCGGGATGAGAGCGTCAACTTCCGCCTCGCGGAGGTTCTCCTTGATCTGGTCGATTCCCGCCTTGAACTTGTCTGGGTGCAGGCGGCCGGTACCGAGGATGGTGCCACCGCGCAGGAGGATCTTGTCAATCGCTGCGTCGTCGTAAAGCTGAACCCGGCGGTCCTCCATGAGGCCTACCCAACCGTCCTGGTAGCCCACCACCGTCGAGCCGAACTCGGAGCTCGCAGTACGGACAATTCCTCGGATCACGGCATTGAGGCCGGGACAGTCACCACCGGAAGTTAATGTAGCAATACGCATAGACCCGATATTAGCGAACGTTTCCCGGTTTGGAGAGTTGAGACTGCAAGCCTCCACTTCCCCGCAGGTCACACCAACCGGCGAGTGATGATTCAGGCGTGAGCGCCCACGCAAGATTCGCCGGAGAATAGGTCAGACCGTTCCACGAGCCAGGCCAGCAGGAACCTGCTGCGTAGGCAACCCGGTGGGACGGCGGCTGCGCCACCGCGTCCTGAGAAGTTCCGCCCCGCCCGGCGGCTGCGCCACCGTGTCCTGGGTAGTTCTGGGCCGCACGCGGGCTGCACACGTGTGCGCCGCGCTCGGTGCCATCGCGGATGGGCAGCGCACAGCGCCCTGCAACGCCGGCCGGCTTTGAAACTAGCTGTCCGCCCGATCCGGCAGCACGGCCCAGCCGCGCGTTGCGCCCCACGTGCCCACGCCGAGGAAGGCCACCGATAGGACGATGCACACCTGGTAAATATCGAGAGCCTGGAGCAAGCCCGTCACGATGATGAGCCCGATGGGCGAGGCGAACAGCCCGATGGCGTTGAACAAAGAAAAGGCGCGACCGCGGATCTCGTTGGGAACAGTCTGCGTGACAAGGACCATGATCAGCGGGCCGAACAGGCCACCACCAATGCCAGCCAGAATCATGCCAACGATGGGTGTCCAGTTCAGCTGGACGGCAACGAAGAAGGCCATGCCAACGATTTCGAAGCTCGTGGCCACAACCCACACCCAGCGCCTGCGTGTGGTCCCCCGCCAGGCGATGAACGCGCCGCCAACAAATTGTCCCACCGCGTAACAGCTCATGGTGATGCCCAGCAGCCCCGGCCGGTCTATCGCCTGGAAGTGGGCGGGCAGAAGGACAGAAATGAGTGGTGCCACACACACCGTGGAGGCTAGCGAGACGATCGCGATCAAGCGGATAGATGGGGCCTCCAGCACGCGCTTCCACGAGGAAACCGATTCCAAGAGCCCCTCCCCCTTAGTGGCGGCGGGCGCGGAGCCAACAGGCAGGAAGCAGGTGAACACCGCCGCCGTGAACGAGCACACAGCGGTGATCCACAGGACATCGCTCATGGCGAGGGTGCTGAGCAGCACGCCGGCAACGGCGGGGCCGACGAGGAACCCCAGGCTAGAGATGGTCTGGTTGATGCCGGACAGCCGGTCCAGTGTCATCTTCTCGGTCACTACGTCACCGATGAGCGCGGAGCGGGCGCTCATCCCGGGGACGTCGCCCACGGCCCCGAAGATGCCCAGCGCGATGAACCACCCGAGGGACAGCCCAAAGAGGAGATCGGCGAGGATCACAAACACGATGGACAGGCCGGAGACGATGTCCGAAACGATCGACATGGGTTTCCTGCCCACGGTATCCACAAGGTGACCGCCGAGGAACGCAAAGATGAGCGAGGGGACGGTGATGCACGTGGCAACGATGCCGGCCGCAGCCGGGTTGCCCGTCTTTTCCAGCACCATCCACGGCCACACGATGCTGGCAACGGCGTTGCCCAAAATCGATGTCGCCGCCGACGCTAGGTAAATGTACGGGGTCGCTCCGGCGACTTTCGTCGGCATTCAACACTCCTCTGCACTGCTGCTCTCGCAGCTCGGTAAATAAGCAGATTCTATTGTAGGGGTCGGCGTGGGCCGAGAAAACTTTCAGATGGTGTGAGGCGCACCACGACCTCGCGAACCACGCTCTCGGAATGATTTGCCTGTTCCAGCGACCGGTGCGTCACTAACCCCTCGATCATGGCATCAAGGAGCAGCGTTGTCGTCCGATCGAAGAACAACCGCAACACGTCGCGCGAGGAGTGAATCCAGTTGCTCGCGATGGGGCGAAACTTGTAGTTTTGCGAGCCCAGGACGCAGGACCCATCGCTTTGGTTGGAGTGGTCCATAAACAAGGCGACGAGCGCCTCCCGCACCTCATCGAGGGTTCGCGCCCCGGCGAACCGATCCTGGAAATCCTTCACGTATCCCTCGACGTAGCTTATGAAGGCAGCCTCCAGCATCCCCTCGAGGCCGTCGAAGTAGTAGGTAAGGGACCCCAGGGAGCAGCCCGCCTGATCGGCAATCCGCCGAGTGGTTCCTGCAACCCCGTGCTCGATGATGACAGCCTTGGTCGCCTCGATGATGTCATCCTTGCGCGTGCTGTTTCTCTTCGGCCCGGTCATACAGCTGATCCTAACTTCTTCAGCGGGTGGCGCGCACGCAGCATAATCGCACAATGAAATCGAATGAGCATTGTGTGCATCACCGCCATTGTGCATCCCACGAACACCGCGCACTAATCATGACTGCGTGGTTGAGCGCTTCTTGCGCGAGATCATGACGATCTTGTAAATGCCGTACAGGCCGAACACGAACCACAGGAACTCTGTGATGAACAGCCCGGGGTTGAAGGGCTGGATGGCGGTGTAGGTGAAGCACGCGGCACCGGCGGTGTTGGCAATCTGGTACGCGTAGTTGTCCACGGTCACAAGGCCGAAGTTGAGGGCGCTGAAGGCGAGGATGAAGAAGGCGGAGCCGATGAGTGAAATGATTGCTGCTGCTGGCATTGTCCTATTTCCCTTCCTTTGCGCGACGGGCGCGCCAGATCTTGAACACACCGTAGAGGGCGATGAGCGTCCACAGCGCCTCGATGATGAACACGCCCACGTTGAAGGGCTTGATCACGGAGTACGTAAGCGCCGCCGCACCAATCGCATTGAGCCACTGGTAGGCGTAATCGTCGGGGGGAAGTTTCCCCGTGTTGAGCAGCCCGTAGGCTACAAGCAGCGCCGCTGACGCGACGAGCGAGATGGTTGCTGCAAAAGGCATTGTTTGGTTCTCTCTCTTGTTTTCGCTTATCGACATCGCCGGCCCGAGTTGTGGGCGCGGTGGTGCCGCCGTTCCGGTTGCTCCAGGGACGCAAGGCTTGGGAGCTCCAGCTTCTCGAGAAGCCCCTGGAGGCCCTCCAGCCGCTGCCGGGTGGCGGACAGTGTCGCCTTCTCCTCGGGAGCCAACCTGTCGTTGTCTTCGTAGTAGCTAAGCCTGAGGTAGCGCCCGGCGAGCAAGGTGCCCAGCCGCACCGAAAGGTCGAAGTGGCCCGTGGAATCCTTGGTGTTTCCCTCAGCGGCAAACTTCTCAATGTCATCGAGCACGCCCTCGATCATGGCGATGCCCACATCGAATCCGGGAATCCCGGGGTCGGCTTGGAAACCGTCGATGCCAGTGCGGTCAGGCCGGGAGCCTTTCCACCACCGCTTCGAACGCAGCACAGAGGTGGCCAGAAGCGGTTCGTTGACCGGCAGTGTGGGCACGTTCTCGTCGCCCATGAGCTGGCCGAAGCTCATTCGGATGAACGTGCGCTCATCCTCTCTGCCAGGAACCGTGCACTGCAGGCCGATGATGCAGGACTCCAGGTCCTCACTCTCGTAGTCCCACCCGGCGTACCTGGCATGGGTGTTAACGGCAAAGTCGGAGCTCGTCGCGTCCGGCAGGTGGAAATCCACCTCCTTGAGGTACTCGAGTACCCGGTTCACCCGTTCGTTGCTCAGCGTTATATCTTCATGAAGCCGATACATTTTTCTGGCACCTCCTCTTAGATCATCTGCAGTCGGTCGTAATCGTCAAAGTCCTCAAACCAGCCACCCTTGCCGCGGCCGATGATGTCGTAGCGGCCGACAACATCGATGCGCTCGATCCACTTGGCGGAGCGGAAGCCGGTCGAGGTCTCCACGCGCAGGCGCATGGGGGCACCGTTCTTCACGGGTAGTTCCTCCCCGTTGAGCCCGTAGGCCATGAGCGTCTGCGGCTGGGTGGCCTCCATCATGGGGTTGGATTCGTAGTAGAAGCCCTCCGGGTAGAGTGGATCGTCGCGGCCCATCATCTGGAACGAGTGGTACGTCACGTCCGTCGCACCGGACAGTGGCTTGGCCAGGTCCAACAGGACGTGGACAGGAACGCCGGCCCACGTACCCACGGAGGAAAAGCCCTACACACAGTGGTGCATCGTCGTCTGATCGTAGCCCTCGGCAATCTCCTTGAGTTGAGCCGTGGTGAGGCGCATGGGGTTTTCCACCAAGCCACCGATTTCCAGGTAGAAGTCATCGTCGAAGCCGTTGGCCACCATGGATTTGTACTCGTCAGTTTCGGGCGCGTGCCCCGAGGCACGGTGGTCCGGGGTCTCATCCTCCCGCGAGTGGAACTGTCGCGATGGCAGCTTGATCAGGCGCCGGGTCAGCGGACGCACGATGATGTTGTTTAGCTTCTCCACCACCAGCGGTTTGTGCAACGATGTCCGGGTGGCACAAACATGGAGGAAAAAACGAGCTCGAGACCCAAGGTGAAGATGATGCCACCCTTGACCGGCTCACCCGTGTGGCCGAACACCATCTTCGACACCTCCGTGCCATAGTCGTGGAGGATCACCATAGCCACGTGGATGATGATGAACACCAGGTAGATGGCGAGGCCGACGACGTGCAGCGTGCGGATCACCTGACGCCCGCCGAGGGCGTTGGTGATCTTCGGCCAGTGGTTCGCCACCGCAGGGGCCTGAAGCATGCCGGTGAAAATCATCCAGGCGGGCATGACCATGATGATGAATGTGTAAGACAGCTGCTGGACGGAATTGTATCCGTTACCCTCCGGCGCATGTGGCACCTCAAAGGCAATGCAGGAAATCATGTCATGGATTGCCTGCGGGACAACGCTCAGGAATCCGGAATGCAGCGGCCGCTCTGGCCGGTCACTAGGAACAGCACGTAGTAGATGAGGAAGCACGTAATGAACCCCATGACGGTGATGAAATGCCAGTAACGCCGCTGCCCAAGCTTGCCGTAGCCGGGCAGCGAGATCCATGGAGAGTAGTCCTCGTACTCGCCTCCCACCGAGTAATGCTTGTGCTTCTTGTTTGATTTCACCGTGAACTCGGCCCACTGGCGGCCGACTGGCGTGTGCACCGAGGTGTGGAGCCTGGGAAAGGTTCCCAGGATCTCAATACCGGAGCGAATGAAGAAGGTAATGAAGATGATGTTGACAATGTGTTCTGCCCTGATAAACCAGGGAAATCCGTATTCAAGCATGAGTGATCGTCCTAGTCCGCAAATCCTTGGTCGTCGGGGTACGCCACAAACATTCCGTAGGAGAGCACGGCCAAAAGAACCAGGTAGCCCAGCGGAAGAATCATGGTGAGGTTTAAGATCGCAGCCTCATAGATCGAGGCCCCAAAAGTTTCCACATTGGGGTGTGGACAACCGCGATAAATAGGTAATTGGCAAGCGAGAGGGCGGCGATCACGCCACCGGCTTTCCACCATGTCAGCCGGGTGAAAGCTTCAGCTACCACCCACGCGAGTGCCGCCACGCCGATGACCACGCTCAACCACCGCTGTGCTCCGTCAAGGTTGACTGCCAGGCCGCTAAGGCAGGCTCCAAGGCCCGCCATGACCAGGAGCAAAACAGCCTTTGTGAGCCGTGGCAGATTGAAGCGGAAGTACCGAAGGAACGGCGCGCGTGTCTTTCCTTCTTGTATGTAGTGGCGAACGTCCGCTGTGGCATTGGGAGTACCCACCCAATTCTGTGCAGGCTTTTTGTAGCGCTGCTGGCGGTTGTAATGAGGTTTTGTTCTTTGCTGCGTCACCACTCATCGCCCTTCTTCAACTGTGTTCTAGCACACAACCTATCCCTCACAAGCAGCGCAGACAAACCTATATTAGCAGGTCAAAAGGTCGAAGAAGGTGTACGTTTGTACACATTTTCGCAGTAACACAGCGCGCGAGTTGCCCGAAACCGAACGCTTCAATTTTGGACAAACGTACAACAATGCGATTGCTCAGTGACAAGTTTCACAAAAAGGGGCCTTCGAGCACACACTGCTCGAAGGCCCCTCACGGTGAAAAGACGCACCGCGGTCACTAGCGCTAGTGACCGCGCCCGCACACGCCGGCGATGCCATGGCCGCCGTGGAATCTACACGGCACGGAGTACAAAACTGGCCATGCGGTGTGACATTGTCTGGCTAGGAACGCGCCGCCTCAAATGCTGCCCCCACCTTGTACAGGCGATCATCCTTGAATGCAGGAGCCATGATTTGCAGCCCAACAGGAAGGTTTGTATCGCTTGCAAGTCCCGCCGGAACGCTCATGCCACCTAGGCCTGCCAGGTTGAGCGGCAACGTGAACAAGTCGAAGTTGTACATGGCCAGCGGGTCATTGACCTTCTCCCCCAGCTCGAAAGCCGTGGTGGGGGTGACAGGACCAACGAGGACATCGGCGGATTCGTAAGCCTTGGCAAAGTCCTGGGCGATGAGTGCACGGACACGCTGCGCCTTGAGGTAGTAGGCATCGTAGTAACCCACGGACAGTGTGTACGTTCCGGCGAGGATACGGCGTTTTACCTCAGGGCCGAAGCCTGCGGCACGCGACATGCTCATGACCTCGGCAGCGGAGTGCGCTCCGTCATCGCCCTCGCGCAGGCCGTACCTCATGCCGTCAAAGCGAGCGAGGTTGGAGGAAATCTCGGAGAACTGAATGAGGTAGTACGTGCCGATAGCATCGTCAAAGTGCGGGCAATCAACCTCCACAATTTCCGCGCCGAGTCCACGCAGGGTCTCGATGGACTGGCGGAAGTTCTCCAACACGCCGGGTTGGTACCCGTCGCGCAGGAATTGCTTCACCACGCCCACCTTCACGCCACTAAGGTCCGCCTTCGCGCCCTCCTTGGCGGCGGCGACCACGCTGGGAACCTCCACATCAACGCTTGTGGCATCGTGTGGATCAACGCCGCCGATGACGGTGTGCAGAAGCGCCGCGTCCAACACGGTGCGGGCGCACGGGCCGCCCTGATCGAGGGAGGATGCGCAGGCAACAAGCCCGTAGCGGGATACCCCACCATAGGTGGGCTTTACGCCAACAGTGCCGGTCAGTGCAGCAGGCTGGCGGATAGATCCGCCGGTATCGGTGCCGATGCCGATGGGGGCCTCGCCAGAGGCGAGCGCCGCCGCAGTGCCGCCGCCGGAGCCACCCGGCGTCCGGTTGAGGTCCCACGGGTTCTTGGTCACGTGATAAGCCGAGTTCTCGGTGGAGGAGCCCATCGCGAACTCGTCCATGTTGGTCTTCCCCAGGATGGGGATGCCCGCCTCGCGGATCTTCCGCACCACCGTCGCATCGTAGGGGCTCATGTATCCCTCGAGGATCTTGGATGCACAGGTGGTGGGCGCATCGGTGGTGACGAACACGTCTTTCAAGGCCAGCGGCACACCGGCGAGCGGAGAGGCCGGCTCCTCGCCGGCAGCTAGCGACTCGTCCACCGACTTTGCCATGGCAAGAGCCGCGTCAGCGCCGACGTGGAGGAAGGCACCAAGCTCCCCGTCGACCGCTTCGATGCGATCGAGGTGGGCCTGTGTCACCTCGACGGAGGACACCTCTTTGTTACGGATCTTTTCGGCCAGGTCCGCACCACTGAGAGAGGTCAGCCCCTCGGTGGATTCTGCGAGAAAAGTATTGTTCGTGCTCATGAGTTACTCCCCCAAAATCTGCGGTACGACGAACTTGTCATCTTCGGCCTCTGGTGCCTGGTCCAGAGCCTGTTCTTGTGTCAGCGAAGGAGCCACAGTATCCTTGCGCATCGCAGTGTGGGTGGCGTGCGGGTGGCTCATCGGTTCGACACCCTCGGTATCCACGTTCTGTACCGCCGATACGTGACCGATAATGCCATCGATCTGGCTAGCGAAGGTAGTGATTTCTTCTTCACTCAGCGCCAACCTTGCCAGTGTTGCAAGGTGAGCGACCTCATCGCGAGAAATTTGAGGCACGCGAGCATCCCCTTTTCTTTACTCTTCTTATATTTTGTCTTATATCCTGACCACGGTGACAAAAGTTCTGACGACGGTTCCGGCGAGCACGTCGAACCCGTATTAAAAAAAGTCATCCTCTTTGAGTCACCTTACTGTCACTTTACTTTGTCACTCTACTGTACCGTCCTGCACTCCAGAGGTCGGCTCCGTGGCCCCCACCAACGCCCAAAAACATACCAAGCTGTCTAGTTCTTCTTGAAATAGGGTACAATGCCTATGTTGAACCGCAATCAATAACTACTTAAAGGCAGTGACAGCGATGGTGACCTCTTATCTCATCCGTGTACTCCTCCCCGACGAACCCGGTGCGCTGGGTCGGCTCGCAAGCTCCGTGGGGCTCACCGACGGCAACATCCAATCCGTCGATGTTGTCGAGCAGTTCCCGGACGGCACGGTCATGGATGACATCGTCATCACGCTGCCCCAGGGGGCACTTCCCGATACCTTGGTCACGGCCATCCAAGAGGGAGAGATAGCGGTTGTTGATTCCATCCGCCCGTTTTCTGGGCGGGTAGATAGGCGCGGGCAGGTACGGATGCTGGCAACCTTCGCCGAGCACTCGCAAAATCAGGCAACAGCACTCGGTGAGCTTGCCAAGGTCATGCCACAGACGATGACCGCTGGGTGGTGCATCATCCTCAAGAAGTCTCCAGTGCTCACGCGCGTGGCGGCCTCTTCCGCCGCCCCTTCTGAAGACGGTACGTCCCCCGAGGGCGTGAAGATTGACACGTGCAGGATGCTCGATCCGGAGACGGAGGCCTGGATTCCGGAGTCGTGGGCGCTTCTCGACGCCTCCCTCGCCGCCACCCCTCTCACCGGTACCGACCTCGTCATGGTCATCGGCAGGCCGGGTGGCCCCGATTTCCTCGGTTCGGAAATTACCCACGTCGGTGACCTCGGCGTCATCATTGGTGCGATGATCGCCTCGCACAATTTCTAGGAAAGTAGGCTCCCGTCCTCTACCGCCTCACCTGCTACCAGGGGCGGACACACCGGGATCTAGCCGGTGCCTCCACCTGGGCGAATCCCCGGTCCGCAGGCGTGAGCAAGCGACCACGCTCGAGTAACCCGCGGGCGTGAGCGTGCGGACACCCGCGAGTGGCCCGCGCGAGCCAAGGCCTTTGGGATCTACAGGAGTGTCGCCACGGTGCCGGTTTCCAGGAGCTCCTCAAACTGCTGCTCGTTGAGGATCGGCCGCCCCAACTCCTCCGCCTTGGTGGCTTTCGAACCCGCGTTAGCACCAACAACCACGTAGTCCGTCTTCTTAGACACGCTCCCCGCAGCCTTCCCGCCACGGGAGACGATGGCTTCTTTCGCGCCGTCACGGGTGAAGTTCTCCAGGGATCCGGTGACCACCACGGTGAGCCCGGCGAGAGTCTGTGGCTGTTCCTCGCCCTGTTCTTCCTCCATTGTTACGCCGGAGACCGCCCACGAATCCACGATGTGACGGTGCCACTCCACCCCGAACCACTGGGTGATCGAATCCGCAATAATCTGCCCGACACCATCGGTGGCTGCTAGCTCTTCCTCACTGGCACTGCGGATGGCTTCCATAGAGCCGAATTTTTGGGCGAGCGCCCGCGCCGCCGTTGGTCCCACGTGCCGGATGGACAGTCCCGTGAGGACCCGCCACAGATCCGTGTCGCGCTGCGACTTCAGCCCCTCAATGAGCTTCTTCCCCGCCGCGTTCACCGCCCCCTTGGAGTTGGTGTACACGCGGGAATTCAGAAGGTCTTCCTCCCTGAGGTTGAACAGTTCAGCCTCATCGGTGAGGATGCCCGTGCGCACCAGATCCCACGCGGCCTTCTCCCCCAGTGCCTCGATATCAAAAACACCACGGCCGGCGATGTACTCGAGCCTTCCTGCGAGCTGGCCGGGGCAGCTCTGGGTGTTGGGGCAGCGCCAGTCAGCGTCTTCCTCCTTCGCGGGCGCCAACCGCGTCCCGCACATGGGGCACAGGGTGGGGAACACGAACGGCCGCTCCGAGCCGTCGCGGCGATCAGCAAGCGGCCCGAGGACCTCAGGGATCACCTCACCAGCTTTGCGGATCACGACATCGTCGCCGATGAGCACTCCCTTGCGCTTTACCTCCGACTGGTTGTGCAGGGTAGCCATCTCCACGGTCGACCCCGCGACGGTGACTGGTTCCATCACGGCGAACGGGGTGACCCGGCCTGTTCGGCCAACGCCCACCCGAATGTCGAGAAGCTTCGTCACAGCCTCCTCGGGAGGATACTTGTACGCGATCGCCCACCGTGGGGCCCGGGAGGTAGCACCCAGTGCCCGTTGCTGCTCCCTGTTATCCACCTTGACCACCATGCCGTCCATCTCAAAGACGGCGTCGTGGCGGTGATCGGCCCATTTCTCTACCATCGCATGGATCTCCTCATGCGTGTGCAGCACCTGCGTGTATTCGGATACGGGGAGACCAAAGGCCACCAGTGCCTCGTAGGCCTGCGATTGGGACTCGAAGGTGATGCCCTCCGCCACCCCAACACCGTGGCACACGAGGGTGAGGCGGCGTTTTTTCACCGCCTGAGGATCCTTCTGCCGCATCGAGCCGGCGGCAGCGTTGCGGGGGTTAGCAAACGGCTTCTTGTTTTCCTTCTGCCGCTGCTCGTTGACGAGCGGGAAGTCCTCGATCGCGATGTACACCTCGCCGCGCACCTCGAGCACCGAGGGGATGGGGAACGTCTCGTTTTTCTTGAGGGTATCGGGGATGCCGGCGATCATCCGGGCATTCGCCGTGATCTCCTCCCCCACACGGCCGTCGCCTCGCGTGGCTGCGGAAACAAGTTCCCCATCCCGGTAGACCAGGTCGATAGATACCCCATCGATCTTGAGCTCCACCGAGTAAGAATCCGACGGGGTGCGGATGAGCCACTGTTCCAATTCGTCCTTGCTGAACACATTGTCCAGCGAGTACATGGGTTCCAGGTGTTCCAAATCCGGAAACCCGGACCCTTCCTCCACTGGCGCGCCGACCTCCAGTGTCGGGCTCGAGGGGACCCGCAGCTCGGGGTGTTCTTCCTCCAGGTTCTGGAGCTTGCGGTACAACGCATCGAACTCAGCGTCGGTGATTTCCGGCGTGGCGTTGTAGTACCGCTGACGGTGGTAGCGCACCTTGGCAGCAAGGTCTTCCCACGCTGCGCGAAGGGCGGAATCGGCGGTGGCGGAAGCGGAAGAATTCATTTCAGGCACGCCCACAAGTGTACCCACGCCGGGCACACCCATTAGCGGTCTAACTTGTCGCCAGTACTCC
>ERZ1031127.82-NODE-82-length-19625-cov-4.639550_pt1 | contig 19625 bp, 15 predicted proteins | sample MGYA00518224_ERZ1031127 | MGnify/ENA primary metagenome ERZ1031127 (study PRJEB33718, sample SAMN03159757) | human skin metagenome | collected 2014-05-20 | study: EMG produced TPA metagenomics assembly of the PRJNA266117 data set (Human skin bacterial metagenome and... | reverse complement strand
CCGCCGTGTCCACCGTCACCTGCTTCTTCACACCCTTGAAGGCATCCTCCAAGCTAATCGACGTGCGCAGCAGTGCGTCCGCCCCCGGTTGCACCCGCGACCTGCGCTGGGCACCCGCCCCCTGGCCGCCGAAGAACGCGCTGAAAATGTCCCCGAAGCCGGAGGACGAAAACCCGCCGAAGCCGCCGGCGCCGCCCTGGGGCTGCTCCATCGGGTCGCCGCCCATGTCGACGATGCGCCGCTTCTCCGGGTCGCTCAACACATCATGAGCGACAGAAATCTCCCGGAACTTCTCCGTAGCCTCATCACTAGGGTTCACATCAGGGTGGTACTTGCGCGCCAACTTGCGGTACGCCTTCTTAATCTCCGCATCCGTCGCGGACTTATCCACACCTAAAATGCCGTAATAATCTCGAGCCACAGTTTCTCAAAATCTCCTACAAAAATTGGTTCTAACTTCCGAGCACCTTACTCACATAATGAGCAACAGCGGTAACCTTCGAAATAGTCCCAGAATAATCCATATACGTCGGCCCCACCGTGCCGAGCGCCCCCAGCGGGGCCTGCGCCTTACCATAAGCCGTGGCCACCACCGAGGCACCATGCAACTTCTGGTCCTCGTTTTCCTCCCCGATGGACACCTTCACCTGCCCCAACTCGTGCACGGCGCTCATCAGCTTGAGCATGATCACCTGCTCCTCCAGCGCCTCCAGCACGGCGGGGAGGCCGGCGGGCAACTCGCCGCGCAACTCGGTGAGGAACGGGGTACCGGCGAGGATAAGCCGGTCCGAGGGGGCGTCGACAAGCGTGTCGAGGAGGGTGCGCGACATCGCCTCCACCATATCATGAGCGGACGGACGAGCCTCAGCCACCGCATGCTCCAACGCACCGCGAGCCTCCCGCATCGACTTCCCCACCAAATGATCATTGAGCACCCGACGCGCCTCGGCAATCACCTCCTCCGACACCGCAGACTCCAACTCCACATTGCGCTGATCCACCCGCCCCGTGTCTGTGATGAGGACGAGCAACACACGCGTCGCCGTCAACCCCACAACCTCCACATGCTTCACCCGCGACACCTGCAACGTGGGCACCTGCACCATCGCCACCTGACGCGTCAACTGGCTCAGCAACTGCACCCCACGACGCAACACATCCTCCAAGTCCACGCCCTGATCCAAAAACTTGAGGATCGCCGCCCGCTCCGCCTTACTCAGAGGCTTCACCGACTGAATCGAATCCACAAACTCCCGGTAGCCCTTCTCCGTCGGAATCCGCCCCGACGACGCATGTGTCTGCGCGATCAGGCCCTCCGCCTCCAACACCGCCATATCATTACGGATCGTCGCCGACGACACCGTCAAACCATGACGCTCCACCAACGCCTTCGACCCCACCGGCTCCTGCTGCGCAATGTAGTCGCTCACAATCGCACGCAACACGCGCTCGCGCCTTTCACTCGCTGAATTCGACACCATGCCTCCTTAGCGTCCCTAACGTCACCGTTTAATTGTATATCCCGCCCCCGGCAGCTCCCCCTCATCCACAGGGGCACACCGCAATAGCACATTGCGCCAACGAAATTTGTCTGAACTGTGGAAAACGAGGGCGAGAAGCCTCGAGGCCGCCGCCACCAGCAACTACCGTCCATACCATGACCAACGTTCTCGATGCCTTCCGTAGTCTCCTCACCGGGCCGACGATCTTCGCCGAAGTAGCGCAGATCGCCGAGGCCCACAGTGATGCTGCTGATTTCATCTCAGAACACTACGGATTCTCCAGGCCCACCGCCACCAAACTAGTTACGGCAAGCAAGAACTGGGCTGCCTATGACGATTCCAAGGGCCTCGCCCGCGGCGTGTCCATCCCCGTCCTCATCCTCATCTCCCAGGCCATGAACCTCCTCCACGCAGACGAGGACAAAGAAGAATTCCGCAACACCATCCTCGACTTCGCCGATCACGGCGCAACCAGTTGGAAAGACGTCAAAGCCCACATCAAAAAGATCGCCGGCACAAAACAAGCGCGGAAAGTATCCAACTCGGTAACCTTTTCCAAAACCATCGACATCACGGGCATGCAACACGCCCACATTCGCCTCAACCCGGAACTCATGGCCACATTCCGCGCCACGCTCAAAGACCTCGGGGAAAAATGGACTGCCCTGCCCAGCTCCTACCGCTACGCCGAAGGACTGCGCACACTGCTGCTCAAACACACAAGTCCCCGCGACACCGACGAAGTCGACCCCTGGGACCGCACCATGACGCCGGCGTTCATGCTCACCGTGGACGACGGCAAATACGTCGGCGACGGCATGTTCGCCACCACCGACGGCACCCTCATCAACGGCGAAGAGCTAGCCAACATCAAACTCGCACCCTTCGGCCTCGTCACCATCTACGACGAGGACGGCAACATCGGCTGCCACTACCAACTCAAAAACCAGCGGTTGGCATCCAAACAACTCCTCTCCGCCATCGCCTGCGACCAAATCTTCTGCTCCCACCCCGGGTGCTACAACCTCGCCCAATACTCGCAAGGCCATCACTCGATCGCATGGTCACAAGGAGGCGAGACAACAGCCGAGGTCATCATCTCAGCATGCAAGTTCCACAACCTCCACAACGACGACGACCCCACCAAGCCGCCCAAATACGGCCGCCACGTGCGCGACCCCGAAACAAAAGAAGCGGTATTTCTTCCCCCCGACGGCTCGCCCACAAAACGGCACAAGAACCACTGCCGCGAGTACTCGGGCCGGGGCCTCTACCTCAGGCACCGCAGCAGAAAGAAAAACCGGCCGGCCCACCAACCGAAGGACCTCCTGCGCCGCGGAAACCACCGCAAGAAAAGGCGACGAAAGGCGCGTCGAAAAGCGACGATCCTCTAATCGATGAACAGAATGTCAGCTGCAATGCCATCGGCGTGCAGCCGACCTTCCATGCTCACGTGCACGCGATCGCCCTCGACCTCGAGCAGGCCGGCATCCACGTAGCGATCGATCTGGGCCTGGCCGCTTTCCTTCACCACATCACGACGGATTCCCTCAGCAAGCCGCAGACGCAGCATCACCTCTTCGACGTACCTGTCCTCATCACTAAGGACTTCATCGCTCTTCACCGGCAGCTCGCCGGCACTCACCCTCGCTGCGTACCGCACAGGTAGTTTCTCATTCATCCACCTTCGCTTTCCGACGAAGGAATGCGCGCCCGGCCCCGCGCCCCACCACGGCTCGCTACGCCAGTACCCCATATTATGAAGACACTCGCCCCCAGGCTTGGCAAAGTTGGACACCTCGTACCAGTGCAATCCGGCCTGCTCCGCTAAGTCGGAAACGATCTCATACCGGTCCGCCATGACTTCTTCGCTCGGCCGGGGCAACTCACCATGAGCAATCTTCCGATTGAGAGCCGTGCCCTCTTCGACGATGAGGGAATAAGCCGACAGGTGATCGATCCCCGTCTCCAACGCGCACTCGACGGAGCGACGCACATCATCATCCGTTTCGCCCGGCGTGGCGTAAATGAGGTCGAGGTTGACGTGCTCGAAACCCGCCTCGAGGGCCTCTCGCGCGGCATCCAGGGACCTTCCTGGTGTGTGGCGACGATCCAGGACCCTCAGCACGTGAGGCGCAACCGACTGCATGCCAAGGGAAACACGGGTGAAACCATGAGCACGGATCGTCGAGAAGAATTCCGGGGATGTGGTCTCCGGGTTCGCCTCCGTGGTCACCTCAGCACCCGGGGCAATCTTCATGGTATGGCGAACGGCGGCGAGGATTTGGGCCAGCCCTTCCCCTCCCAGTATCGACGGCGTCCCTCCGCCGACGAAGATCGTGGAAACACCGTCGTCGGGTAGCAGACCTTGCGCCTCCAATCGCGCGGTCGCGAGTTCCAACTCTCGCTCCAAAGCTTCCTGATATGTAGCAAGCGCGTCGGAGGACCCCAGCACGTACGTGTTGAAGTCGCAGTATCCGCAGCGCACCGTGCAGTATGGGACGTGGATGTAGAGTCCGAATGCCACTACAGGCCTTTCGAGGGGTGGACCGGCGGGTAGCCGCCGGTGGCGTGGTGTTGTTTGCGCGCGACGCGGGCGACGATGGCCTCGACGCGTGCGCGTTCGTGGAGAAATTCTGGCGGGTTCTTGCCGCGCAGGCTCTTCGTGATTTGGGGGTCGGGGATGACGACGACGGACATCCACGCGCCGACAGCGAGGTTGACGAGCTGCCACACTTTGGTGGCGGTGAGCGGGATGGACACCGAGTCGAGGTCATCGACGGCGAGAGCTGTCTGCTCCACCGCCCAGTCCGCGACCTCCCTCAGGTAAGTCACCACCGTGCGCGTGCGCTCGAGGGGCGTGGTGATGAGCGCGAGGTCTGCCGTGGTGAGGACGTCCGGACGGCTTTTCGACGCCCGGAGGGGCTCGCGGGTGCGTCCGCTGAGGGTTCCCGCGCGCAGCCCCGACACCATGGCGTGTCGCATTCCAGAAAGCTCGGCGGAGGCGCGGCGGGAATCGGTGCGCCCCTCCTGGATGATCTCCTCCAGCTCGCTGAGGCAGTCGTTGACGAGCAATTCGTCCCAGTCTGCGACGGCCTGGGCGACGTGGTCGACGTATTCGGCGATTTCGTCGCCCACATCATAAAGGGTTTGGGTGAGTTCACGCAGCCGCAACTTGGCGTCGAAAAGTTTGGCGTCGGCCACGGTTGCGATACCTCCCTTTATGTCGCCTGTCACGGGTGCGAACGGCCGAGCACGACTGCTCGACCGTAACGCTTTCTACTCTACGGTTCCCATCTGCGGCAGCTTTGGAGGCGTGGCCGTACGCCTTACTTCTTTCTGTAAATCCAGTCGATTTCGTCTGCGAACCGGTGGACCACCACGTTGCGCTTCACCTTCATGGTGGGGGTGACCTCGTTTTCTTCCTCCGTGAGATCGCGGTCGAGGATGTAGAACTTCTTGATGGCCTCGGCGTGCGAGACGCTCGAGTTGGCGGCGTTGACGGCATCCTGGATTTCGGCGCGCAGCATCGGCTCGGTGACCAAATCCTTGATGGGTTTGTTCTCGGAGTAGTTGTGCGCCAACTTCCAGCGCACCATGGCATCCTCGTCAAGGGCGATGAGTACGGCGACGAATGGCTTGCCGTCGCCGACGACAAGCGCCTGCGAGATGAGCGGGTGCGCGCGCAACTTGTCCTCCAGCGGGCCGGGCGACACGTTCTTGCCGCCGGCGGTGACAATGAGGTCCTTCTTGCGGCCGGTGATGACAATGTGGCCCGTATCGAGCAGCTCGCCGAGGTCACCCGTGTTGAAGTAGCCCTCCTTGTCAAAGGCATCGGCGGTGGCGATCTCGTTGTTCCAGTAGCCTACAAACAGCTGCTCGCCACGCAGACAGATCTCGCCGTCGTCGTTAATCTTCACAGCCATGCCACCGACCGGCTGGCCGACGGTGCCGATGACGTTGTCCTTGCCAAAGTTGACCGCTGCGGCAGCGGCAACCTCCGTCAGCCCGTAGCCCTCGTACACCGGCACACCCACGCCGCGGAAGAAGTGCAGCAGGTCATGGCTCATCGCGGAGCCTCCTGATATGGCGTAGTTGCACGCGCCACCGATGGCGGCCCGGATCTTCTTGTACACCAGCTTGTCAAACAGCGCATGCTGAATCTCCAGGCTGCGCGACGGGCCGGCGGGCTCGTCGAGGGCCTTGGAGTAGTCGATCGCCACCTGCTCCGCTTTGGCAAAGGACGCGGCCAGGATGGGCCCCCGATCCATGGCGTTGTTGGCGGCCGCGTTGCGTACTTTTTCAAATACGCGTGGCACGCCGAGGATGAGGTTGGGGCGGTTGCGCTGCAGCTCGACAGAGATGGTTTTGAAGTTGGACCAGTGCGACTGGGTCGCCCCGGAGATGACGAAGGCAAGCGACACGGCGCGCGCCAGCACGTGGGCGAGCGGCAGGAACGTGACCATGGAGTTGCCGGGCCGGGCGATCTGACCGATCGGGTGGGTGAGCAAGCCCTGCACCTGGGCGAGCCAGTTGTGGTGGGTCAGCATGCAGCCCTTGGGGCGGCCGGTTGTTCCTGATGTGTAGACGATGGAGGCAAGGTCGGCGGATTTGGTCGCGTGGATTCTCTCCCACACCTTCTCGTCGGAGACGTCGCGTCCCTCAAATTTTAGGGTGTCCACGCCGGAGCTCGTGATTTCAAAAATGCGTCGCAGCTTGGACGGCGAGCCGGATAGGGCGGGGGTGCCGTCGTCACCGAGCACGAGGTGTTTCATGAGCTCGGTGTGGTCGCGGGTTTCGGTGACGGCAAGGACGGCCCCGGAGTCCTCGATGGCCCACCGGATTTGGGAGAGGGAGGAGGATCCGTAGATGGGGACGGATGCCGCACCGGCTGCCCAGATGGCAAAGTCGAGCAGTGACCATTCGTAGCGTGTCTCGGAAAGGAGAGCGATCCTGTCGCCCAGCTGCACGCCGTTGGCTATCAGTCCCTTGGCTACCTCGAAGACCTCATCGACGAAGTCGCGCGTGGTGACGTTGACCCATTCGAAGTTCTGCGGCTTGGTGAAGCTGACGCCGTAGGGGCGGGCTTTCACGAGCCCGAGAAGGGCCGTGAGCACGGTATCGTTGGGCCCGATGTCGTATTTCGCGGGGGTACTGTATTCCTGCATGACCACCAGGTTAGTACGCAGCCCAAAGTTCATACCATTTTGTGTGACCCGACGAGCCCCCCAAATCCCAATTTACGGCCCTAGTCTGGCAAAATTGGAGGGGTGAGTTACATCGACGAACTTTCCACGTTGGCCCAGGCGTACTCAATCTCGACGCAGTACACGGACGCTTCCGGTGAGGTGGTCCAGGCGTCACCTGAGACGCTCCGGGCCTTGCTTCACGCCGTCGGTGTAGCAGCTGGGGATACTGTCGAGGAGTTGTCAAGGCAGCGCATCGCATATCAGGAAGAGGAGTTCTCCCGCCCACTGCCCCGTTGCATTGTGGCCCGCCAGGGGGATTCGCACTTCTTTACTGTTCACGTCCACCACGGAGCATTCGCCCACGTCATCATCGCGACGGAGCAAGGCGAAACGGTGGAGGCCGTGCAGGAAGAGAATTGGACGGATCCGCGCACGATCGGCGGCGTGGTGTGGGGCGAGGCGACGTTTTCCACGCCCCGCGACCTACCTCTAGGGTGGCACACGGTCCGTCTGGATTCTGAAAGTGTCGAGGCTGAGACGACTCTCGTCGTGGTTCCGACCGAGGTTCCGCAGCCGACGAAGCAACGTCACGGTGTCATGGCGCAGTTGTATTCGGTGCGTTCGGAGCGCTCGTGGGGGATCGGCGATTTCCGTGATCTCGCCACCCTGGGAACGATGCTCGCCGAGGATGCGGGGATCGATTTCCTCCTCATCAACCCTCTGCACGCCGCCCAGCCGGTGCCCCCGGTGGAGGACTCCCCGTATCTTCCTACCTCCCGCAGGTTTGTCAATCCGCTGTACATCTGTGTCGAGGATGTCCCTGAGTATTCGCTTGTCGACGACGCGACCCGCGCCGAAATCGACGCCCTTGCCGCGCCACTGCGAGAGCTCAACACCTCCCCCGCCGCGATCGACCGCGACCCTATCTTTGCCATCAAACTGCAGGCGCTACGCGAACTTTTCTTCCACCGTGAGCAGGAGGGACCCCGTCATGATATGTACGTGGGTTACTGCGAGGAGGAGGGTGACGGACTCGACGAGTTCGCCCGCTGGTGCGGCGAGCGCACCACCGACACGGACTCCACCGAAAACGGCAGCCACACCGACCCCGGTGAACTGTCCGAGGATGCCGAATTTTACCGGTGGCTCCAGTTCATCTGCGACGAGCAGCTCGCCGCCGCACAGCAGGCGTTAAAAGACGCCGGCATGGAGATCGGCATCATGAACGATCTCGCCGTGGGTGTCCACCCCGATGGCGCGGATGCGGAGACGCTGCGCGACATCCTCACCCCCGAGGTGTCCGTCGGCGCGCCGCCGGACCCCTACAACGTGTTCGGGCAGGACTGGTCCCAGCCGCCGTGGAACCCGTTTGCCCTTGCAGATTCCGGCTACGCCCCGTTTAGGGACATGGTCCGCACCGTGTTGCGCCACTCCGGCGCGCTGCGCATCGACCACATCCTTGGCCTGTTCCGGCTGTTCTGGATCCCGCGCGGCAGTTCGCCCGCCACGGGCACGTACATGAACTACGATTACAACGCCCTGGTGGGGATCCTCGCACTCGAGGCCACCCGCGCCGGTGCCGTCGTCATCGGCGAGGACATGGGCACCTTCGAGCCGTGGGTGCAGGATTACCTCGCCGAGCGCGGCCTCATGGGAACCTCGATCTTGTGGTTTGAGGGCTCCCCATACCATGAAGGACCCCGGCGCCAAGACGAGTACCGGACGCTGGCGCTCACGAGCGGCACCACCCACGATCTGCCGCCGACGGCGGGCATGATCGAGGGCGAGCACATCCGGCTGCGCAACCGCCTGGGGCTGTTGAAGAACAGCGTCGAAGAGGAGGACGCCTCCGATTTCGAGTGGCAGAAGCAGATTTACAAGGTGGCACTCGACCCTGAGTTTTATGCTTCCCTCGATTTGAGCCACCGCCCCTCCGGCGATGACACCCTCGAGATCGTCCGCCAGCTCGCGAGCTTCGTGCGCGGCACCCCGTCGCTGCTCACGTGCACGGCGCTCGTCGATCTCACCGGCGACCGGCGGGCCCAAAACCAGCCGGGCACCGTGCGCAGCCAGTACCCCAACTGGTGCGTGCCCCTGACCAATGACAAGGGCGAGGCCGTCACCCTGGAGACGCTGCGTGACCAGCGCTACTACAAAGCGCTGGTGCTAGAGCGAGGTCACTAGCCAGGCGATCACCACAAAGGCGAGGAGCCCCACGAGCGCCCACGTGATAACCGTGGGACCACGGTTGCCCTTGTCCTTTTTGAAGTGTTCCTCTTTAGTCATGCTTCTTTCTCCTTAGCCCGTCACCATTAAACCACCGGAACGTTTTCACGCCCACATAGTTGAGAATGCGCTGCATGTACTCTGCAAGGACGGCACACAGCGGCACCGCCACCCCCAGCACGATAGGAACCTGAATCCACATGCTGGAGGTAGTGAGCGTTTGGGTCAGCCAATCTACCATCTACACGGCACCCATGAGTCCCCGGCGCTTCAGCAGCGGCGTGACATCTTTATCGCGGCCACGCAGCGCGCGGAACTGGGCGGTGTAATCCTTGGAGGCACCCCGGGACAAGATGAGGTCGCGGAATTTCTGCCCGGCCTTGCGGACCGTCTCGGGTGATGCGTCGGCCAGCCCCGCAGCACCGGTGTCAGTGAACCAACTGAAGCCGTCGGCATCGAGAGCCTCGGCCCACAGGTAAGAGTAGTAGCCCGCGGAGTAGCCGCCGGCAAAAATGTGCTGGAAGTAGCCGGTGCGGTAGCGGGGCGCGAGGTTATCCACCGACAGCCCGTAGCACTCGAGGGCCGCGTGCTCAAACTCCTCGACGGCCTGTGGCGTGGCGGACAACGACTCCACCTCGGCGGGGGTGAGCGAGTGCCAGGCCAGGTCGATGATGGCGGCGCCGAGGTACTCGGCGGTGGCAAAACCCTGACCGAATAGGCGAGCGTCGGCGATGGCCCGGACAAGCCTGTCGGGGATGACCTTGCCGGTTTCAACATGCCGGGCGTAGTGGGGCAGGACGGCCGGGTCGAGGGCCCAGTTCTCGTTGATCTGGGAGGGGAACTCCACCCAATCGCGCGGCACGTTGGTGCCGGAGAAGCTCGGGTACTTGACGTCCGAGAGCAGCCCGTGGAGGGCGTGGCCGAACTCGTGGAACAAGGTGGTGACCTCGTCGAGGGTGAGCAAGGGCATGGAGCCGTCGGAGGGCTTGGTGATACTCAGCACGTTGACCACCACGGGCTTCTCCCCCGTCAGGCGGGCCTGATCGTTGAAGCTGCTCATCCACGCGCCGCCGCGTTTTTCGGGGCGGGCGAAGTAATCGGTGATGATGAGCCCGATGCCGGTGCCATCTTCCTCTTTCACCTCCCACACGTCGGTGTCCGGGTTGTAGCCGTGGAGGTCATCGCGGTGGGTGACGGTGATGCCATAGAGCCTGTTGGCGGCGTAGAAGACGCCGTCGCGCAGCACCCGGTCGAGGGGGAAGTACTGCTTGAGCTCCGCCTCGTCGAGGGCATAGTCGCGCATCTTTACCTTCGAATCCCAGTAGGGCCAGTCGGCGCCGGTGACGGGCTCGTCGGCGGTATCGACGAGGAGTTTGTATTCGCCGGCGGCGTTGGCCGACGCGCTGGGGGCAAGGTCGGCGAGCAGCTTGCGGGCGGCGGCTGCGTCGTCGGCGGTTTCCACCTCGATGACGTAGTCGGCGTGGGTTTTATACCCCAGCATGTGGGCCCGCTCGGCACGCAGCTTCACCATGGTGAGCGCCGTGGACAGGTTTTCTGACCCGCCACGTTGTTGGGAGGCCGCGTACAGCTTTTCGCGGGAGGAGTGCCGGGCGAGCTCGCGCTGGAGGGACTGAACGGTGGGCAGTTCGAGGGGAATACGGTAGGAGTCCTGCGGGGTGCGGTAGGAGTCCACCTGAGCGTCGGAAAGCCCCTCGAGCTCCTCCCGGGTGAACTCGACGGCGAGGTCGCGGGTGGTGGCGTTCAATGTCTTAGAAAAGCGGTCGTCGAGCTGAGCAAGCTCCCGGTCGATCTCGGCTAGGCGCGCTTTGCCGGCCTGGTCAAGCTCGATGCCGGCGCGGGTGAACCGGCGCAGCAGTTCCGTTTTCAGCCGTTCGCCCTCGTCCTCCGGCGGGGTGACGGCCTGGATGCACTCGTAGAGGGCCTGGTTTTGGTAAATCGCGTTCTCGTGCGCTGACAGTGCGGGCCCGATTTCCGCGACGATGGCCTCGCGCTTGTCGGTGGAATCCGTGCCGACGATGTTGTAGATGTAATTGCACACCCTGTCGAGGATCGCCCCGGATCGCTCGAACGCCTCGACTGTGTTTTCCCACGTGGGGGTGTCCTCGGCGAGGATCGCCTCGATCTCCTTATCATGAGCGGCGAGGCCCTCCTCAAAGGCGGGCATGACGTGCTCGTCGGTGATCGTGGCAAACGGCAGCAGGTGGTATTCCAGCGGTGATGGGCTAAGAAGCGGATTCGTCATAAGATTCATGGTAGACGAGTCGAAGGAGGACACGTGGCAACTATGGAGATTGAGGTCACCACCCCGCATGGCCCGGCGTTTGGTGAAAGCGACGGGCAGGTGGCGTTTTTTGAGTCGGTGCGGTTTGGCGCAAGCCCCACCCCGTTTTCGCCGTCCACCATCGTCCCCACCGAGGGCCCTGTCCCCCAGCCTGACCCCGAGTCCCCGCCGGTGGAGCTCTTTCTCTCCGTCACGGCCCCGACGGACACGACGGTCCCAACGCCCACGACGGCTCGCGACGCTTTCGACGCCCCGACGCCTACGACGGTTCACCTCCCCGTCATCGTCTTCGTCCACGGGGGCGGCTTCGAGGAGGGCACGCACATCGGCCCGTGGTACGGCGCCAGCTCGGCCGCCCGCGACGGGGTGATCACGGTCTCGGTGGACTACCGCCTCGGCGTCGAGGGGTTCGTCCCCTTCGAATCGGACCAACCCAACCACTACCGCGGCATCGACGACGTCTCCACCGCCCTCGAGTGGGTGCAGGACGCCATCGAGAGCTTCGGGGGCGACCCCACCAACGTCACCCTCGCCGGTCAGTCCGCCGGCGGTGCCATCGCCCTGTGGCTCGCCCGCCGCGACCACTACCGTGGGGCTTTCCGACGCGTGTGGGCACTGTCGCCCGCCTTCCCCCGGCACCCCATTTCGCTTCTCGACGAGAAGATCCGCCACGCCGTCGGCGGATCGTTGACGGCCAACCACTTCGACGGACTGAGCCACGCCGACATCGCCCGTCTGACACGGAAGCTCCACCGCTCCAGCCGGCTCGACCTCACGTTCGGCCCCGCCCCCTTCAGCCCGCGCGAGCTCGTCGATCTGCCCATCGTCATCGATACCTTGGAAAACGAAAGCTACGACATGCCACCCGCGCCGTCGTTCGACCGGCTACCGTTTACCAGGAAAGCGATCGAGACCATCTCACCTAAGCTGGGGCTTACCCACCCCGAGTACTACCTCTCCTACGAGCCGAAAAACAGGCGCATGCAGCAGCTCATGGGCGATTTCGTCATCCGCCAGCACGCCCTGGCCACGGCGGAGCATGCCCCGGCGACCACGTGGCTCCTCTCCTTCCACGGCCGGGGCACGGGTGGCTCGGCCCGGGCGGCCAAGCACTGCGCGGACCTGCCCATCTTCTTCGACTCGTTTGGCGATAATCCGCAGGAGGAGGCCCAGCGCGTCGGCGCCGATATCTCGGCCACGGTGGAGGCCATTCACCCAGAGGTGATCTCGTTTGCGCGGGCGGGTAAGGTCAGCTGGCCTGCGTACGGGGAGGATAAGAAAGTCTTAAGCGTGGGGCTCTTCACCGGCGCGACGGAGGTTGTCACCGATCCGTTCGCGCATATCAGGACGGCGTTTGCAGGCTGAGGCAAACAAAAAACCCGCAGCTAACGCTGCGGGTGAAAGGGTAAAAGCTTAGAAGTGGAAGCCGGCGATCGGGCCGGTGGCTACGCCGGCGATGGCGACCAAACCCATGATGGCGGCGATAGCGGCGATGACACCCTCAAGCTCCTGGGAGAGCCCGGACTTGTTAGCGAAGTTCACAGCGCCAGTCTCATCAGCAATGGCACGGGTGCCGGTATCCGCGGGATCGGCGGTGGTCACGGTGTCGCCACCGAGCACTGCAGGAGTGATCTCGTCCGCCATGGCGGGGGTGACGAGAGAGGCGAACGCGACTGCCGAAGACGTTGCGATTGCTACAGCTGCTCGTTTCATGATTACTCCTTAAAGTCTGTGTCCTGGTCCTTGCGACACTGTTACTCTGTAACTTTCTTAAGTCCTAGCTTAGACGTAACTAAACACAGGCGCAAGCTTTTTTATAGTGCCCTATCTACTACCCCTGAACAGGGCTTTTGCGGCGCTTTTGCCCCAGTTTTCCCTAAAAGCCCTAAGTTACAATGCGCATCTGGCTGAGGAAACCTAAATTTTCTTGGGGTTGCCCCTTAGCTTTGCGCTGACCGGCGACGGCACCACCGGAAATGTTTTAGTGTGGGGAGTATGGCCGAAAACGACTACGCCCTCACCCCGGACGGACTTCTGGAGGAAAACAGCGCACTCAACTACCCTCAGGCGGCGCCGGCCCCCAGCGATCAGCCGTGGGAGAAGTCGGATCCCCAGTGGTACAAGAGCGCCGTCTTCTACGAGGTGCTCGTGCGCGCCTTCTACGATTCCAACGGCGACGGCACAGGCGATCTCAGGGGGCTCACAGAGAAGCTTCCCTATATTAAGTGGCTCGGCGTCGACTGCATCTGGCTGCCGCCGTTCTACGATTCCCCGCTTCGCGACGGCGGCTACGATATCCGCGACTTCCGCAAGATCCTGCCGGAGTTCGGCTCCGTCGACGATTTCGTCGCGCTGGTCGATAAGGCCCACCAGCTGGGGCTGCGCGTCATCACCGACATGGTAGTCAACCACACAAGCGACGAGCACCCGTGGTTTAAGCAATCGGTGGAGGACCCCGAGGGGCCGTACGGGGATTTCTACGCGTGGAGCGACACGGACGAGAAGTACTCCGATGCCCGCATCATCTTTGTGGATACGGAGACCTCCAACTGGACGTACAACGAACAGCGCGGCCAGTACTACTGGCACCGGTTCTTCCACCACCAGCCCGATCTCAACTTTGATAACCCCGAGGTACAGGAGGCCATCCTCGACGCCATGCGGTTCTGGCTCGACCTGGGGCTCGACGGCTTCCGCCTCGACGCCGTGCCGTACCTCTTCGAGCGCGAGGGCACCAACTGCGAAAACCTGCCGGAAACGCACGCGTTTCTCAAGCGGTGCCGGGCCATGATAGACAAGGAGTACCCCGGCCGGATTCTCCTGGCGGAGGCCAACCAGTGGCCCGTGGACGTGGTGGAGTACTTTGGCGAGCCGGACAAGGGCGACGAGTGCCACATGTGCTTCCACTTCCCCGCCATGCCCCGCATCTTCATGGCCTCAAGGATGCAGTCGCGCGACCCCATCTCCTCCATCCTGCGCTCCACGCCGGTCATCCCGGATTCCGCCCAGTGGGGGATCTTCCTGCGCAACCACGACGAGCTCACCTTGGAGATGGTCTCCGAGGATGAGCGGGCCTACATGTACCAGCAGTACGCGTACGACCCGCGGATGAAATCGAACGTGGGGATCCGGCGCCGCCTCGCCCCGCTCTTGGAGGGCGACCGCAACCAGCAGGAACTGTTTACCGCGCTGCTTCTCTCCCTGCCCGGCTCCCCCGTGCTGTATTACGGCGATGAGATCGGCATGGGGGACAACATTTGGCTCGGCGACCGCGACGGCGTGCGCACCCCCATGCAGTGGTCGCCCGACCGCAACGGCGGGTTCTCCTCCGCCGAACCGGAGCAGCTCTACGCCCCGGCGATCATCAACGCCGAGTACGGGTACAGCTCCGTCAACGTGGAGACGCAGCGCAAGCGCGACACGTCCCTCCTCAACTGGACCCGCTCCCTCATTCACATCCGCAAGCAGTACGACGCTTTTGGCAAGGGCGAGTTCCGGGAACTCACGTGCGATAATATAACAGTGTTCAGTTTTGTCCTCACCTACGAGGACGAAACCATCCTCTGCGTGAACAACCTCTCCGCCCGCCCGCAGCCCGCGGTCCTCGATCTGTCCGAGTTTGCCGGCGGCACGGCGAGGGAGCTCACCGGCGGCGAGGACTTCCCGCCGCTGACGGATTCCTGGACACTGACCCTGCCCCCCTACGGATTTTTCTGGTTTGATATCTCATGATTGACACTGACTCACTGAAAAACGCCCGCTTCTACGCCACCAAGACCGAGCCGATCACCGACGTCGACATCGTCGCCGAGGCACCACTCGAGCGGCCCGAACTCATCAAGGGTAAGGACGCACCCGGCACCCTCACGTTCGCGCGCGTCCACCGCGAGGGAGGAAACGACCTGTACCAACTGGTCGTCGACAGGCAAGGAAGAGACATCCTCGGCGAGGAGGAAACAGCGAGGGCGGCGGGAAAGCAGCTGTCCAACGGGTACGCCGTGGGCAGCGGAGTGCTGCACAAGCTCACCGACCCGGCGCTGCCGCCGGTGGAGACCGTGCGGGCCGTGGGCGAGCAATCGAACACCTCGTGGATTTACAACGACCGCGTCATAGTCAAGTACTTCCGTCGCCTCACCCCCACCCCCAATCCGGAAATTGAGCTCTTAGAAGAGCTCACCGCCGCCGGCTGCACCCACTCGGCGCCACTGCGTGGCTGGACCTCCGTCGACCTCGAGGGGTCCACGTACGTCACCGCCATGCTGCAAGACCTCGTGCCGGGAACAGACGGCTACGATTTCGTCACCGGCACACCCGACGCGTTCGACGCGACCCCCCTCGGCGAGGCGATCCGCGACGTCCACGCCGTCCTCGCCTCCACCTGTGAGACCTCCACGCTCGCCCCCGGCGCGCTGGCCACAAACCTCGACCGCAGGCTCACCGGGCTTGTCGGGCGCGCACCACAGCTCAAGGAGTACGAGGAGAAGATCCGCGCCCTCTACTCCACGCTCGCGGAGACGAGCGTGCCCACCCAACGCATCCACGGCGACCTCCACCTGGGGCAAACCCTCGTGGACGGCGATTCGTGGGTGCTCATCGATTTCGAGGGCGAACCCGCGGCCAGCCTGGAAGAACGGCGCCGGCCGGACTCCCCGCTGCGCGACGTGGCCGGCATGATCCGCTCCTTTGGCTACGCCGCGGCCGCCAGCGGACAGGACCAAAGCTGGGCCGACGCCCGCACCGCCGAGCTCATCGCCGGCTACGGCGAGGTAGACGAGGCAATTCTCCGCGCCTACATCGCCGATAAGTGCGCCTACGAGGTCGTCTACGAGCTGGAAAACCGCCCGCACATGGTGCACGTTCCCCTCGACGCGCTGGCGAGCCTTGTGTAGCTAAAAGCCAAGCAGCGCCTCGCGCAGCGGCGCGTGGGACAGCTGCTCGCCGATCCACGGGCTGAACGCGAACGGTGTTGCCTGCACGCCCTCGATGAGCGCGCGGGCGGACACCCACTCAAAGGCATCCACCTCGTCGGGGGCGAACTCGATGCGCGCGCCGGGCGCGACCCGGGCGACGAACACGGGGCACACCTCCCACTCGACCACACCGGCGGAATCCGCCGCACGGTACTCGAAATCGGGGAGGATGCACTCGACGCTCACGAAATCTGTGGCGCTCATGCCCAGCTCCTCGGCACCGCGGCGCACGAGCGCCTCCTCGGGGGTCTCCCCCGGTCCCGGGTGGCCGCACATGGAGTTCGTCCACACGCCGGGGAAGGTGAGCTTGGTCAGCGCCCGCCGGGTGACCAGCACGCGGCCGTCAGAATCGATGACGTAGCAGCTAAAAGCGAGGTGCAGGGGGGTGTGGTTCGTGTGCACCGTGGCCTTATCGGCGACGCCACTGGGGGCCTTGGTTTCGTCGAGAAGCACAACCTGCTCGGAAGCTGTCTGGTCAGTCGTCATGGTATCTACACTACTTGGCCGGTCATCCCGCGATTCGATGCGGTGCTGTGGAACAATGAAACCATGCCTGCCCCGCTTGACGCACACCCGATTTTCCGCGCCCGCACCGACGAGTCCGCGCGCATCGTTGCCCGCGAAGCCTCGTCTTTCTCCGTCCGCCTCGACGAGTACAACTCGGATAATTCGGACTACGGCGGGCGCACCGCGGAGATCGCCAACACGGGCACCCACCTGCGCTCCCTCCTCGTGCACCTGGGGGCAGACCGGCCGGAGGACACAGCCGCCGACGCTGCCGCCGGCGACGCCATCGTCGGCGCCGCGTTCGACCTCGTGCACACGGGGCTGTGCATCATCGACGACGTCATCGACGCGGATCACTCCCGGCGCGGGCTGAAAACCATCCACGCCACCGCGGCGGGCATCGCCTCGCCCACGATCGGCACCCACGCCGCCATCCATTACGGCAACTCCATCGCCATCCTCATCGGCATGAACGCCGTCAACGATGCCACCGCCCTCATCGCCCAGGCCCCCATCGACCCGGACACCGCCCGCACCATCATCAGCATCCTCGCCGGCGCCGTCGACGATGCGGTGATCGGCGAGTTCATGGACGTGGAGCACTCCATCCCCGGCCACACGCCTACCCCGCGCCAGGTGGACAACGCGGCGGTTCTGAAAACCTCGCCCTACAGCTTCGAAGCCCCCCTCGTGTGCGGCGGCCTCCTCGCCGGGCGCCCGGCACACGATATTGACACCCTGCGGGTGATCGCCCGCCACGTGGGGGCGGCGTTCCGCATGGCCGATGACCTGCGGGCGCTCACCAGCAACGCCGTCGTGGGCGACATCCGCAACCACCGCACCACCCCGCTTATGGTGCTGGCGGAAAGCTACCCCACGTGGCCCGCGATCCACCTGGCGCTGAGCTCCATGGAGATGGATACCGCCCGGGCGCTGCTGGAGGATTCCGGGATCCTCGAGGAGGCCCGCGAGATTGGCCACGCCCAGCTCCGGGCCGCCACTGACAAGGTGCACGGCTCCCACATGTTCTCCGCGGCCGCAGAGGTCACTTTCGACTACTTGTTCTCCCGCCTTGAGGAGATCATGACCGCCTCCGCCAACTAGCACCTGAAAGGATTCCCACCCACCATGTCGTATACCTCCGCTTCAGCCGTTGTCGTTATCGGTGGTGGAGTAACAGGCCTTGCCACCGCAGGTCTCGCCGCCCGCGCCGGATACCACGTCACTCTGGTGGAAAAGCTCCCGGAGCTGGGTGGCCGGGTGGGGACGCTGACCAGCGACGGTTACCGGTGGGATACGGGCCCGTCCTGGTGGCTCATGCCCGAGGCGTACGACCACTTCTTCGAGCTCATGGGGACCTCGACCGCCCGGGAGCTGGACCTCATTGACCTCGATCCGGCCTACCGCGTGGTCACCGATTCCTACCCGCCCGTCGACGTGCGCACGGGCATGGATCACGTGGCGGAGCTCGCTGATTCGCTGGAGCCCGGCGCGGGCGACAAACTGCGCGCCTACCTCGACGAGGCATCACTTACCTACCGGGTGGCGCTTTCCACGTTCCTCTACACCACGTTCACCTCGGTGAAGCCGTTTTTGGATAAGGAGATCACCACCCGCATCCCACTGCTTATCCGCCTGCTCACCCGCTCGCTCAAAGACGATGTGGAAATAAATGTTGCCCACCCGGTCCTTAGGATGCTCCTGGAATACCCGGCGGTGTTTGTGGCCACCCGCCCGGACCGCGCGCCGAGCATGTACAAGCTGCTCAGCCACACGGACCTCATCGCCGGGGTGAAGTACCCGCAGGGTGGCTACTACCAGCTCATCAGGCGGATGGCCGCGTTGGCCGAGGACAACGGGGCGACGCTGCGCACGGGCACGGTGGTCACCCGCATCGTCACCGCCGCCGACCGCGTCACGGGCGTGCAGGTGCTCACCGAGGCGGGTGAGGAGACGATCCCCGCCGACATCGTTGTCTCCACCGCCGACCTCCACCACACGGAGACGGCGCTCTTGCCCCCGCGCCTGCGCTCGGTCCGCTCGTGGCGCCGCAAGGACCCGGGCATCAGTTCGATCGTCGCGCTCCTCGGCATCGCCGACCCTCTCCCCTCGCTCCTCCACCACACGTTGTCGCTTTCCGACGATTGGTCGCCGGACTTTGCTGCCATCTCCGGGGAGCTTCCGGGTAGGGAGCATTCCCGCAGTGTGTACGTGTGCAAGGCGAGCGCCACCGACCCGACTTTGGCGCCGCAGGGGTGCTCGAACATTTTCATCCTCATCCCCACAAGGGCGGACCCCTCGATTGGCTGCGGGTCTGCCTATAATGACACGCCTTCGCCCAAGGTGGAGGCCATTGTGGACGAGATCATTGAGCTCGTTGCCACCCGCGCCGATGCCCCGGCGCTGGCGTCGAAGGTGGAGAAACGGTTCACCATCGGCCCGGCGGATTTCGCCTCCCGGTACAACTCGTGGCAGGCCTCGTCCATCGGCCTGGCGCACACCCTGTGGCAGTCCGCCTTCCTCCGCGGGAAGAATGAATCAAGCAAGGTCAAGGGCCTGCTGTGCGCTGGCGGCACCACGGTGCCGGGCGTGGGCGTGCCGCTGTGCCTCATCTCCGCGGAGAACGTGATCAAGCGCCTGCGCGGGGATTCAACGTCGGCCCCGCTGACGAGTCTCTAGCCCACGCCCCGATGGTCCCGGGCACCATGGGGGGCGCCTCCCCCACGATCGCCCGGGCGTTGGCCTCTAGTTCCAGCTCGGTGGTCACCGTCTTCACCGTGCGTGATTTCGTGTCGCGCCGGCCAGGTGCCATTCCCATGGGCAGGAACCCGCGTCCGGCCGCGGCACCGCGTGCCCCGGGCGCGGGTCTCGCACCGCCGGGAGCCACGCTACCACCGGCGCGTCCCGTCACGGCGGGCCCGCCCACCAC
>ERZ1031127.79-NODE-79-length-20139-cov-7.767477_pt1 | contig 20139 bp, 9 predicted proteins | sample MGYA00518224_ERZ1031127 | MGnify/ENA primary metagenome ERZ1031127 (study PRJEB33718, sample SAMN03159757) | human skin metagenome | collected 2014-05-20 | study: EMG produced TPA metagenomics assembly of the PRJNA266117 data set (Human skin bacterial metagenome and... | reverse complement strand
TAGAGCACCTGCTTTGCAAGCAGGATGTCAGGAGTTCGATTCTCCTATGCTCCACGCTTATGAAACACCGGGTAATTATTTGTCTGGTGTTTTTTCCGTATTCTGGGGCGCATGGTTTTTCTCAAATACGTCACGGGTTAAGTAAAGAAAAGTGTGTCTTTTCCGGGCGTGTTGCGGTTATTTGATCCAGCCTTTTTGGATGCCGAGGTTGTGTTGGTAGCTGGTGTCGATGGCGGTGTCGTATTCTGCTGGTGCACCGATGTCATTGGTAGTGGCTGTGGTGTTGTGGGTGATCAGGTCTGTTGCTGTGGAAAGTGCGTCTTGACCCCATCGTTGGTCCCTGGCGATCTTGACCGGATCGTCAGGGACTTCTGTATGTAGATACAGCCACCAATCCATCACTGTGCGTTGATGCGGTAGTGATAGTCCGCGGTGTCTGCGGGCTAGTTCTTTTATGGGGGCGTTGATGCCACCTTCGAGGCTGTTTGTTGTTGCTGCAAGGTTGTCGGGGTCGATGGTTGTTGGTGGGGGTTGCAGGTAGGTAAACAGCAGGTCTCTGCGGTGCAGAGATAGCAATGATTGATAGGCCGCTCGGACGCGTTGGTGGGTGTAGACCTTGGTGTAGGCGCCGGTAACGGGGTCTTTGATGGTGGTTTTCTCGTTCATCCATTCCCGGTAGGTGTGGTCGAATTCGTGCAGGTGGGCGACCCATGTGGATGCTTGGTCAAGGTCGGTGATGCGAGTGAGTTTCAGGGCTAGGCGGTAGAGGGTTTTGCCGGCATCGGTGCGGGGGTTGCTGGTGGTGTGGCGGCGGACTGTTCGTTGGGCGTGGACGAGGCAGCGTTGGATGCGTGTTGTTGGCCAGCAGTGGTGGATGGCTGATTGGGCACCTTGTCCGCCGTCTGTGACTGCGATTAGTGGTGCGGCAATGGGGCGTAGGAGTTCGGTGTAGGCGGCGGTGGTTTCGTGTCTGGCCCAGGTCCAGTTGATGACGTGGGTTTTACTGGCTGCGATCAGGAGGCATCCGGACTTTAGATAGGTCGCGTCGAGGAAGATTTGGTCATGGATGCGGAATGAGTCGATGGTGGGTGTGGGGATGATCCACCAGCACCATCGGAATCGGTGGTGCATGGTTTGCCTGGTTACGCCATGGTGTGCGGCGAAGGTGGTTAGAGATTGGGTGCCGGTGGCCCATTGGATGAACAAAGCCATGGTGGCGGTGTTTTTGTTGTGGGTTTGGGTGTTGCGGGTAAAGGAGTGTCCGCAGTGGGTGCAGCGCCAACGGGTGGTTGATTTGCTGGTGGTGCCGTTTTTCTTTGTGTTGTTGCCGCATAGTGGGCAGCTGGGGCGGTTGGTGGTCATCCTTTAATCCAACCGGTGTGCGGTTAGCACAAATGTGGCCGGAGGTGCGGGATGGTGTGGGTAATAGCTTTCGGGGAGCTATTCTTTGGTGATTTGTGGTGTGTGGTCTGGGGTTATGGTGGCATGCGGACACACTTTTCTTTACTTAACCCTCTAGCACGGCACGTCCACCGCAGCGATGCGGTGGGGTTGGATCGTGAGGCTCTCCCCGGTGGATTCGAGCACCGCGGAGATGGTGGAGGGGGTCATCATCACGATGGAGATCCAGTCATGGCTGGTGGCACCCGCATAGTCCACGTAGTGCAGGCGCACCTGTGTGCCCGCGGTATAGGCGCGGCGCAGCTCGGACATGATCTCCCGCGGCGAGCGGAAGGTCCGGGTGTCCGAGGCCTTCGTGCCGTCCGCCGGGTCCACGGCGATGGCCTGGTCGTGGGCGCGGCGAAAACCCTCCACGGCGCCGTCGATCTCCGAGGCGATCTCGGTGGAGTCCCCAGTGATGTCCATGATGTTGCGCTGGGGAGTATCCACGCGAGACGGGACACGAGCCGAGTGGGGTTCGGTGGCGGAGCCCTGCTGGAATGCCCTGGTGGCGTCGTCAATCAAATACCGCAGGGACTGGGGAACGGACGAGAGACCGCCGGGGGACATGCGATCCAGGAAGGCCTCGATGTCCTTCCATGGGGCGTCATAGCGCTTCGGCCCGATCAGGCTGAATACGTCGCCTTCGCGGCCGTCCTCGCGCACCAGGGTGGCGGTGAGCCCCAGACGGCGGCGAGACTGCAGGTCGGAGGTCATGCGGAACACCGGGGCAGGCAGCAGGTGAACCTCGTCGTAAATGATTAAGCCCCAGTCGCGGGAGTCGAACAGCTCCAGCGCCCGGTATTCGCCCTTCGACTTGCGCGTGACCACTTGGTAGGTGGCGATGGTCACGGGGCGGATCTCCTTCTTCTCTCCGGAGTATTCGCCGATTTCATCCTCCGTCAGGGAGGTGCGGCGCACTAGCTCGTCCTTCCACTGCCTGCCCGCGACGGTGTTCGTCACCAGGATCAGGGTGGTGGCCTTTGCCTTGGCCATCGAGGCCGCGCCGACCATCGTCTTGCCCGCACCACATGGCAGCACTACCACGCCCGAGCCGCCTTCCCAGAAGCTATCGGCCGCCATCTCCTGGTAGTCGCGCAGCTGCCATTCTTCGTGTTCCTGCGACAGCTCGATGGGGTGTGCCTCGCCGTCGACGTATCCCGCCAGGTCCTCTGCGGGCCAGCCGACCTTCAGCAGTTCCTGCTTGAGCCTGCCGCGCTCGGAAGGGTGCACAACGATCGAGTCCTCGTCGATCTCTGCGCCCAACATGGGCTTGATCTTTTTGTGACGCCGGATCTCCGTCAGCACAGCCCTGTCCGTCGTCTCTAGCACGAGCCCGTGCGCTGGGTGCTTGATGAGCTTCAGCCGCCCGTAGCGATCCATCGTGTCGGCAATGTCGATGAGCAGCGGCTGCGGGGCGGGGAACCGCGAGTAGGTTTCCAGCACGTCCATGATCTGCTCCGCGTCGTGCCCTGCCGCGCGGGCGTTCCACAGCGCCAGCGGGGTGATGCGGTAGGTGTGCACGTGCTCCGGCGCGCGCTCCAGCTCCGCGAACGGTGCCAGCGCGGTGCGCGCCTCCTGCGCCTGTTCGTGGTCGATTTCCAGCAGCACGGTCTTATCCGACTGCACAATGAGCGGTCCGTTTCCAATGCCCACGCTGTGTGTCACTTCCTTTTTGTTTATCGACGCCACCGCGACGGTGTTGCTCAAGCCAAAGACATCATTTTACGCTGCAGTGGTGCGAACTCGTGCTCCACTATGCTGAGACCCATGATTGCTCAGACGGGAAATCTGCGCCAATGGCAGTATTTCGTGGCTTTAGCGGAGACCGGTAGTTTTACAGCGGCGGCAGCGCGACTGGGAGTGAGTCAGCCGCCTGTCTCCAATGCCATTAAGCGCTTAGAAGCTGGTGTAGGTACACCGCTATTTATCCGAGGGGCGGGGGAAGTGAAACTAACCGAGGCAGGGTTGACCTTGCTTCCATATGCCCGGGTGATTAATCGCGATCTTCAGACTATGCATTCGATGATTGACGGTATCCGAAGTGGTGCGCAAAGCGGGTTTCGTTTGGCCATCAGTAGTGCGCTTCCAAGCGAGATAGGATCGCGTATTGCAGCAAAGGCACAGCAGCATGATGGAGTAGTTTTGTCGTCACTGCCTTCTGTTGAGATTCTTGCCCGTGTTGAAGAAGGCGCTATTCATGCGGGGCTTGTTCAAGCTCCGGTTCCCTTGGGTACTCACCGCAGTGCGAGGCAGTTTTCTCTGTCACGTGATCTAGTGGTGCCGCCGGGGTATTCAAGGTTGGATAAGACCTTGTCTCAATTGAATCTGCTGGTGGAGAACCTGAATGACAATTCAAGTGCAGCCAGTGGTTTGGCGAGAGAGCTATTTCGGTCGGGTGTGTCTTGCGAAATTAATGATTCAGAGGATGCTCTAGGTAGGGGCTTATTGATTGGAAGAGGGGAGGGGATGTCTTTGGTATTTCGCGGTTTTCACCAGTTTGACAATGCTATTGAGCTTCCTTCCCGTTTCGATTTTTCCGTGGATGTAGTGGTTCGCCGAGGTGGGATGGACAATGGCGCCGAGGCCATGGCGGTCGCCGAAAGAATTTGTCGAAGGATTAACCAATGACTGCACGGATGGAGATGGCCCTGGAAAACGTGTTGATGCGGTCGGGGTGTGAGGGATGGTGGTGTGCATCGCGACTGCACGATGGGGTGACTATCGGACGCAAACAAGACGAGAAAATTACGGTGGCATCCTTATATAAAATCCGGCTCCTCCACCTCACTTTGGAAGCGATTCAACGAGGTGATCTGGATCCTCGTCTTCGTGTTGACGTTGCACCGTCCAAAGGAACTTACGAAGGGTATGGGTTCGCTGCCTTTGATGACGCAGTGAACGTGAGTCTCCGAGACTTAATGAAACAAGTCGCATCGGTGTCAGATAACGTGGCCGCCCACGAGATTTTGCGTCTACTGCCTGCGTGGGCTCGAGAAGCATTTCTTAAACGGTTTCCACCTCATTATGACTTGCAAGATCGGAATAGCTTAGTGACGGCGGAGAAACAATTGCGTCAATATGTTCAATCCCAAGGGGGGAGTAGTACAGATATAGCGTTTTCTGCAGTCTCTTCGTTGGCGGAAATAACTAATGACTTGGAACAGGTTTGGAAAGACGATAGTGCAGCGGTACGTCGATCTATGTGTGAACTCTTGGGGTTGCAGGTGTGGCGTCACCGTGTTCCTTCAGGCTTTCCTCCAAGCGGCGTTGATATCTATGGAAAAACGGGCACTGTAGGACTTCTCCATGGTGAAGCTTCGATTATCCAGGTTGAGGGCGAGGAGCCCATTGTGGTGTCCATCATGCTGAAACAGGTGGTGCCAGAACAAGCAATGAGTACTCACGATGGTGCTATTGGCGAAGTGGCTAGACTGCTCGTGGACGCTCTTCGTTAGAATTTCTGCCACTTGAATACACACTTCTACCATCGCCTATATGTGAATGAAATGAGACAATTGCATTATGTGATATTGGTGGCATCCAATGCGTCTCACTTAACGTCACTCCCATGATGACTAAGCACAATCGTTTCCGTCAGTCGGTGATTGCACTCTGTTCGCTCTCCGCAGTGATGTTGAGCAGCTGTTCAGCTCTACCGTGGGAATCAGACTCAGACGTATTTCTCAAAGCTTTCAACGCGGGAGATGACAGCAAGGCTGCACGGTATCTGGATCATCCAGACCCGGAGCGCGCCCTTCATGAATTTCGGCAGTCACTTCATGGTGTGAAGGTCAACATCGAAAAATCTGATATTTCCAATGGAAAGCAGAATACTCATGTGACTTGGTCCAAAGATGGTGTGGAGTTGGAGAGCAATGGTCGGCTCGTCCTTAGTGGACAGGATGGTAAGCCTCAATGGTTGCCTTCGATCTTCGAAGCTCAGTTGAGCGATGATTCCGCACTCTTTTTTGCTGAAGATAAACAGTACGATCTTCCAATTAAAGATCGCTTGGGCAATGAATATATGACCTGGACGAAAGTTATTCAGGTACGAGGTCGCAAAGATATAGCCTCTAGAGCGCAGGAATTGGCCCAGATTTTTGCACCAGTGTCTCCCACAACGACTAAGGAGTGGATCGAGCAGACCTTGGGAGAGTCTCAGGATGAAGACACCGTGCTCCTCACTTTGAGGCAGGAAGAATTCCGGAAGATACAAGAGCAACTTAGGACCTTTGAGGGAATTTCCACTGTGGAGCAGGGGCGTCTCTTAAGCGTGTCCAAAACTCTTAACTCTCCGCTGGATGCTGAATTGAACAAATATTGGGAGTCAGTGCTCGATGCTAATTCAGGATGGTCGATACGCGCTGAGAGTTCACAAGGTATGACGACGGTAGCCTCTGAGCCGCCTCGCCGAGTTCAGCCAATCGCAACCACTCTGGATAACACACTGCAAAGCGCAGCAAAACAAGCAGTGGACAGTGAGCAACGTGCCGCAGTTCTAGTCGTGCTCAATCCTAGAACAGGAGGTGTCCTTGCCGTTGCACAAAATGACAAGGCAAATAACCAAGGGCCAATCGCACTCACCGGGCTATTCCCACCGGGATCGACGTTCAAAACTGTGACCACAGCGGCGGCACTAGAGGCAGGGGCAGTCAGCATGGATGAGGAACTACCTTGTCCTAGCAATATCACCGTCGCTGGACGCAAGATTCCCAACGATCATGACTTCGATCTAGGTAGCGTTCGACTGGAAGAAGCTTTCGCCCAATCATGTAACACAACCCAAGCGGTCATTTCGGATCGTTTGGGAGAAGATGATCTGCAACGGACTGCTTTAGAACTCGGAATTGGCTCCGACTTCGACGTACCAGGGATGACCACACTTACTGGTTCGGTGCCGCGGACACCGGCTGGACCTCCTCGTGTGGAGGCTTCTATTGGACAGGGCGAGGTTCTAGCTAGTCCATTTGGGATTGCGCTCATGCAATCGACTGTCGCTAACGGCGGCTTGCTTGTTCCTCCACAGCTCATTCAAGGCGAACAGACAGTAGTGAATAAACAGGCAGACCAGCATGTCAGCGATACAACTATTCAAAGCCTCCGGACGATGATGAAATCAACAATTGACCACGGTTCAGCTAGGTCGTTGAGTGATCTTAGTGCACTTGGCGGAAAGACTGGTACAGCAGAAATTGATGGCAAGCTTTCCAATGGCTGGTTCGCTGGAACGACAGGGGAATTGGCGATTGCGTCCCTTGTAATCGAAGGAGATTCTTCTCAGCCAGCTGTGGAAATGGCCGGGCGTTTCCTTCGCTCGCCGGATGTTCAGAAATTCTCTGGAATTCAATAAACTTGCGTCATAACCTCTAGCACGGGTTAAGTAAAGAAAAGTGTGTCTTTTCCGGGCGTGTTGCGGTTATTTGATCCAGCCTTTTTGGATGCCGAGGTTGTGTTGGTAGCTGGTGTCGATGGCGGTGTCGTATTCTGCTGGTGCACCGATGTCATTGGTAGTGGCTGTGGTGTTGTGGGTGATCAGGTCTGTTGCTGTGGAAAGTGCGTCTTGACCCCATCGTTGGTCCCTGGCGATCTTGACCGGATCGTCAGGGACTTCTGTATGTAGATACAGCCACCAATCCATCACTGTGCGTTGATGCGGTAGTGATAGTCCGCGGTGTCTGCGGGCTAGTTCTTTTATGGGGGCGTTGATGCCACCTTCGAGGCTGTTTGTTGTTGCTGCAAGGTTGTCGGGGTCGATGGTTGTTGGTGGGGGTTGCAGGTAGGTAAACAGCAGGTCTCTGCGGTGCAGAGATAGCAATGATTGATAGGCCGCTCGGACGCGTTGGTGGGTGTAGACCTTGGTGTAGGCGCCGGTAACGGGGTCTTTGATGGTGGTTTTCTCGTTCATCCATTCCCGGTAGGTGTGGTCGAATTCGTGCAGGTGGGCGACCCATGTGGATGCTTGGTCAAGGTCGGTGATGCGAGTGAGTTTCAGGGCTAGGCGGTAGAGGGTTTTGCCGGCATCGGTGCGGGGGTTGCTGGTGGTGTGGCGGCGGACTGTTCGTTGGGCGTGGACGAGGCAGCGTTGGATGCGTGTTGTTGGCCAGCAGTGGTGGATGGCTGATTGGGCACCTTGTCCGCCGTCTGTGACTGCGATTAGTGGTGCGGCAATGGGGCGTAGGAGTTCGGTGTAGGCGGCGGTGGTTTCGTGTCTGGCCCAGGTCCAGTTGATGACGTGGGTTTTACTGGCTGCGATCAGGAGGCATCCGGACTTTAGATAGGTCGCGTCGAGGAAGATTTGGTCATGGATGCGGAATGAGTCGATGGTGGGTGTGGGGATGATCCACCAGCACCATCGGAATCGGTGGTGCATGGTTTGCCTGGTTACGCCATGGTGTGCGGCGAAGGTGGTTAGAGATTGGGTGCCGGTGGCCCATTGGATGAACAAAGCCATGGTGGCGGTGTTTTTGTTGTGGGTTTGGGTGTTGCGGGTAAAGGAGTGTCCGCAGTGGGTGCAGCGCCAACGGGTGGTTGATTTGCTGGTGGTGCCGTTTTTCTTTGTGTTGTTGCCGCATAGTGGGCAGCTGGGGCGGTTGGTGGTCATCCTTTAATCCAACCGGTGTGCGGTTAGCACAAATGTGGCCGGAGGTGCGGGATGGTGTGGGTAATAGCTTTCGGGGAGCTATTCTTTGGTGATTTGTGGTGTGTGGTCTGGGGTTATGGTGGCATGCGGACACACTTTTCTTTACTTAACCCTACGTCACGCTCGTCTAGCCATCATCGGGCTGCCCATGCTCGCTTTCTTATGCGTAAATGGGTTAGCTAAGGTTTTCAAAAATAACAACCTCGATTCCAGCGCAGGCCTCTTCTTCTTTGAGCTTCCCCACGGCTGTCGTCGGTTTCATCTCAAGCGTCGTCACCCTCATAAAAGGCCAGCTCTAAACGGGCCCCTCATCCTCATGGCGGCATCGTACGTGGTGTCGGCCTAGGCCTCATTGCGTACCGCCTCTGGGCATCCAGGGGCAACTCCGCGGTCAATGGGCTTGACTTCCCCATCGCCTTTGCCCCGGGGCACCTCGTCGTGCTTATCGCCGTCATTTGGTACTACCGCACGAATCGGTAAACGGGCTGACAGTATCTTAGGCTCCGCCGCACTCGTCTAGCACCCGCTCAAGCGCGTCCTTTTCCGCCTCTGTCACCCACAGGCCGTAGGTGTGCTTGACGTTCACCTGCCTTATTACGTACTCGCACCGCCCGCGGGGCGGCAGCCACGTCGCGGCGTCGCCGTCGCGCTTGTGCCTGTTGAGGTCGCCGCGCACGGCAAGCAGGTTGGTCGGATCGTTGGCAAAGTTTCGTCGCTTCTCGTCATCCCACGCAAACGCACCCGTCTGCCAGGCGTTTGCCAGTGCCACCACGTGGTCAATCTCCACATCGCTGTGGCCGCGAACAAACTCCACGCTTTCTTCGCTGTATGGGTCCACCAACCTGCCCGATAACACCACGCACTCGTGGGTTCCCGGCTTGATGGTGACGTCATCGAGTTGGGCGCGCAAGATATCGTTGCGGGTATCGCAGCCGTTGTGCCCGCCGTCCACGGTGACATCGTCGGACCACCGCTGGCCAAACTTGTCCCGGGAGTACTGGTACATCCCGCCGGGGTTGTCCTTCTTCGGTGCCTTCCCCTTGACCTCAAGGGAGAGCAGCTCATCGCGGGCGGTGCTTACCGCAGTCACTCCAGTCACCTCAGTAACCGCGGTCCCGTCAGTAACGCCTACGTCGCCGACGCGGCGGTGCTGCGACCACACCCCGTAGATGACGATGGCCACGATAATTACAAGAGCCACAAGGCTCGCCCGTTTGGTCATCGTGTGGGTTCTCCTTTCCTCCCTTCACCGTAGCTGCCGTGGTTCGGCCGTGGAATCACGGTAAGTAATTTGGCATAAAATGCATCGCTCGGAGCACTCATTCGCGGTTATTTATGTGTTTTCTATCACGAGCGCCGACGGTTCTATAAGCGCAGCGTACTGTGAACCCCAGTCGGAGCGTTATTAGCCTATGAACAGCTCCTATGCGCCCAGTTCAGGGCCTGCAAACCGGGTCAACCTCTCGTTCCTAGCGTGTGCCGCTGAGAAAAGATGTATGGTAGCGCACCGCCAATTTTATATGCGCTGTGAAAAACCTGGTAAAATATTAAAGAGTCTGGACTCAAAACCTTCAACCCTATCCATAAAAAATATACGAGTAGGAGAGTGATCCACCGTGGAGACCAAAGGTGGTTCGAGCGCCCCGAAGCCACGCAGGCGCGTCATTTCAGTCATTTCATCCATCTCCCTGGCTCTGGGAACGCTAACGGCTGTGCCACCGGCGTTCGCGGCGGAGCTCGTGGGGGAAGATATCACCGCGAAGCAGAGTGACACCTTCATTGAAAAAAATAACCAGAAGCTCTCTGACATCAGCGGTAATCGCAGCTGCGCGGTCGAATTTTATGCTCCGCTGGATGCCAAGCCAAGGGCCGGCCTAGAGCTGTTTACCATCAACCCCAGCAATGACTTGCCGGATAAAAAGTCCTTCGGCTTTCAGTATCGCATCACCAATTCTCAGGATCGCACTTTTGCCAACCTCGTCTTGAGCGACTCGGGCCTTTTTAAGGTTAACCTCAGAGATATCCCGGCTATGGCCGTAGGCTCCGAGCTTGGTACTAATACAGGTTTCCCCAAGGTCAACCGTGAGAGCACCGAACCAATAGGAGTCACACCTGGTGGTAGGCAGATAAATATTCAGCTGGCCGAGAATTTTTCCGAGGACGACGTGAAAAAAATGGCCACGTCCGATGGTATCGTCTCGGCGTGGAAGAGCCAGTACACAGCGGATAACCCGAAACCCAAAGCCTTTGAGGGCTCGAGCGCCAATGTCACGGCCCAGGTCAACCCCTGGCCGAGCGAGCAATTCGATTGTTCGCCCATCACTATTAACTGGTTGGATGTGGATAAGGCCGTGATTAAGCCCGGCGAGCAGGTAAAGATCGGCACGATTAACGCCGACGATGACTCGCTGCCACGCATCAGGGTCTCGGCCAAGACCCAAAGGGGGAGCTATGCGGGCGAGGTGCAACGGGACGGGAAGGACCTGTACTACACATGGCCTAAGTTCATCGGTGAAAAGTGGGCAGACGATGACACCGTGAGCTTCACCGCCGTCGCCCTGCCCCGCGATCTCGATCAGCTCAAGGCAGCGGCTAAAGATCCGAAGAATAACGAGTTCGGCGAAAAAACCTACGTCTACCAGTCATCGATCGATTCGCTGGAGAGGTACAACAAGGCCAACGAGATTTCCAGCCACACCATCACCACGGATGATGAAAAGTACCACGATCCGCAGTATGACCCGGCGCAGGTGCAGATTATTTCCGGCATTACAGACGGCAAGCCGGCAACCAGCGCGCAGTCGGTGACCTTCACCGGGATCAAGGATAAGATCGCGGACCTGGTTAAAAACCAACTGGCCACGGTGGAACTTGATACCGAGCTCGTGCAGCCGGGCTGGGAGGCGGAGTTCGTCGATCCCGCCAGCGGGGATTACACGGTGAAGGTCACAGCGCCGTTTGGCGGCGGCGAGCCACGGCCGGGCACCTTCTCCCAGCCGGTGGTGAAGGTGACCTACACCAACGGGTCGGTGGATTCCATTCCGCTTCTTGCCATCGTGAGGCCCAATAACACGCAGGTCACAGACGTGACCTATCCCACGGAGCCGGCCACGGGCCTGCAGGGCGCGGAGCTTACGCAGCCTGTCGCACTCAAGCGGATCCTGGGCAAGGGCTCCCCGGTTAAACCCACAAGTTACGAGGTCGTGCCGGGTAGTTACCCGGAGGGCTGGACGGTGACCGTTGATGCAGACGGCACGGTGCATGCCACCTCGCCCAAGGATGCCCCCAATAACTCCTCCATTACCCCCAAGGTGAAGGCCACCTACCCCGATGGCACCACCGATGTTGTTGAGGCGCCGTTCCAGGTGGTCACCAGCATTAAGGTGCCGGATTACGGTTCCACCGCGGGTGTGGTGAAAGATGAGCTCTCGCTCACGCCGGTTGAGCCGAAAAACGGCCTGAGTGGCAAGCCCGATGATGCAATGCCCACCTCGTACTCGTTCCAGGATGGTGCAACCGAGACCACCTTTGGCGGTTGGAAGGTGAAAATTGATCCCACCACCGGCGTTATCAGCACCACGGTGCCGGATACGGCGCTGCCGGGGGCGTTTCTCACCGTGCCGGTGGTGGCGCACTACGCCGGCGGCGTTGCCGATCAGACCATCACGGGCACGTTCCGCGTGAACGGCAAGGGCGACGGCAAGGATGCCGCCGAGTACGTGGAGCGTGTCACCACGGCCGGCAACCCGGTGGAGAGCACCATTAGGACGCAGCTCAGCGATCCAAAGCTGGCCAAGTACGAGCTTCCTAAGAAGCTCCCCCAGGGGTGGACGGTGACCGTCGATGAGTCGGGTACCGTCACGGCCACCCCGCCCAAGGATGCGCAGCCGGGCGATAGCGCGACCATCAAGGTCAGCGTCAGCTACCCGGATGGCACCAAGGCATTGGTGCCGGCGGAGTTCACCGTCGTCGGCGCGGATAAGGACGCCAACGATCCGTCCTACGCCACGGTCAGTGGCAAGCCGGGCACCAAGACCACCAGCAAGGTGGATACAACTCGCATGCATGCACTGTCTGAGCCCAAGTACTCCATCATCATGGATTCAAACGAGCCCGGTTATATCGCACCGCCTCGCAACATCACGTGGGATATGGTGGACATCGACCCGGAAACGGGCGTTATCACCACCCCGATTAGTGAAAAGGCCGTTCCCGGCAGTTCCGCAGATATCCCGGTGAAGGTGACCTACAAGGATGGTTCCACCGATACCACCTTCGCCACCGTGGTTGTGGTGGGCGATCAGTCCCGCGTGTATAGCCCGGTTTACAACCAGTCCACTACCACCCCCGGCAACGCTGTGACCAGCAATATCACGCAAGGCTCTCAGCCGCCTGTCCGCGATCTCCAGCCCACCACCCCGTACGAGGTGCCAAGCGACATCAACGGCTGGAAGGTGTCGGTGGATAAGGACGGCAAGGTCACGGCCACCCCGCCGGCGAATGCCCGCCCGGGCAACCACATCGATGTGCCGGTCACCGTTCACTACCAGGATGGCAGCTCGGATGTTGTGTACGCCCCGTTCGTGGTGAACCTCACCAATAATTACGAGGCCACGCCCACCTACCCGCCCAAGACGGTGGTCCCGGGCGAGACGGTGACGAGCCCGCTCAACCTGGACAAGCCCGATGATGTGAACGTGTCGGCCAATGATCCGTATGCTATTGAGGCATCGGATAAGGTCAAGCCCACCGGCAATAAAAACGAGTTTGGCAACCCCGAGTACGCGGTGACCACCGACCACGGCACGTGGACGGTGAGCCTTGATAATAACGGCAACGTTGTTGCCACCGCTCCTAAGGAGGCCCAGCCCGGCGATATGGTGTCGGTGCCTGTGAAGGTCACCTACGCCGATGGCACCACGGACGTGAGCTCCGCGGAGATCAACGTCGCTGCTCAGCCCACTCGTCCGATCCCGTTCACGGTGGAGTACAAGTACGATCCCACGGTTGAGTCGGGGACGTACAAGACCGAAACCGTGGGCAAGCCCGGTCGCGCTGAGCTTCAAAACGGCGAGTGGGTGACAACCGATAAGGCAGTCAACGAGGTTGTCGTCGTGGGCACCAAGCCAGCTCAAGATTCTGTCTCCTGGACGGTGCCCGTGCCCTACCAGACGGTCCTGCGCGAGAACAAGAACCTCAAGCCCGGCGAGACCAAGGTGGTCCAGAAGGGCCAGAATGGCGAGCTGAAAAAGACAGTGAAGTTCGAGGCCACCGGCGGGAAGGCGACGTCGACAAGCGAGGAGACCACCAAGGACGCCGTCCAGGAGATCATTGAGTACGGCCCCAAGGCCGGCGCCACCGAGCTCGTCACCACCACCACTAAGCCGGTCCCCTTCACCACTGAGGTCACCGTCGACCCGAAGCTCGCCCCCGGTCAAAAGGTTGTTGAACAGGCTGGTGTCCTCGGTGAGGATACGGAGACGTCCACTCAGAAGCTTGTCGACGGCAAACCAAGCGGCGACCCGCAAGTGACAACCGAGCGGACAAAAGAGCCCGTCAACGAGAAGATTCGCGTCGGTGCGCTGACTGAGAATAAGGATGTCACCGTCACCGATGTCGATATCGCCTATGAGACCCAGATAGTCTTCGATCCGACGATGGATGCGGGAACCCAAAAGACAACCCAACAGGGCAAACCGGGCGTTCTCCGCATCACCACCACCAAGACCATCGAAAACTCCGTGGTCACCGACACTCAGTCCACCCAGGAGCGGGTGACCGAGCCTACCCCGGAGATCATCCGCGTTGGCACCAAGGGCGCAACCCCCACCTGGACTAGGTCCACGGCCTACGGCGTCAAGGTAGTGGAGGATCCGAGCCTGCCCGCAGGCGAGCACCGCGTGAAGCCGGGTGTGCCCGGTGAGACCAAGTTCACCCTCGGAGACGACGGCGAGGTAACAAAGACCGTGGTGACCGAGCCCAAGGACGAGGTCATCACCATCGGCACCGGAGACAAGCAGACCGAGATAACCGAGGCTGTCACCTCACCTGTTCCGTTTAAAACCAAGGTGATCTTCGATGACACGCTGGCAGCCGGCACCGTGATCACCGATGCCGAGGGTGCCAACGGCGAGGAGGTCACCACCAAGGTGTGGAAGCTTGTCAATGGCGAGAAACAGGGCGACCCCACCACCACCACCGTGAAGACCGCCGATCCGGTCGACCGCGTCCTCCGCGTAGGGACAAAGTCGGTGAACATCCCGCCCACCTACGCCAAGGTGGACCAGCAGCCTGGCACCTCCGCCGAGGTTCCGGTCTTTGAGAAGTCCGTCTTCCCCGAGGGCGCGTCCTATGAGATCGATCCGTCCTGGAAGCCCGGCATTGAAGGCTGGACCGCCAGCGTCGATGAGAACGGCACGGTGACCTCCAACGCGCCCAAGACCGCCAAGCCGGGCGATAGCGTTGTCATCCCCGTGAAGGTGACCTTCAAGGATGGCACCACCACCCTTGTACCGGCGGTGGCCGGCATCCCCGCCAACCCCAACGATGAGTCCACCCGCGTCCAGTACGAGGTGGAGAGCGTGAACCCGGGCGAGCCGGTCACCAACAAGGCTGACCCGCAGGGCACCGAGAACACCTTCGAGGTTCCCGCCACGGTCAAGGGCTGGACGGTATCCGTTGATGCTAACGGCAACGTCACCGCCACCGCGCCGAAGGACGCTCAGCCTGGCGATTACGTCAAGGTTCCGGTCACCGTCACACCCAAGGACGGCGGCCCCACCTACACCTCCTACGCCGTGTTTACCGTCCTCGGCGGTGGCACCCCGAGTACGCCGGACAATCCGACCGTTCCGGACAAGCCGATTGTTGAGCGCATTCCTACCTATCCGTCGCAGGTGATCACCACCGATAGTGGCAAGACGGTCACCATCCCGGTGTTCTCTGGCCACAAGGACGGCAACACCTACGAGCTGGGTGAGGTCCCCGAGGGTTGGACGGCGACCATCAACAAGGACACCGGCGAGCTCAAGGTCACGCCTCCGGAGACCGCCAAGGATTCTGTGGTGGAGATCCCTGTCAAGGTAACCACCCCCGATGGTCACGAGCTCACCACCACCGTGGTGGTCACCGACCAGCGAAAAGGCAGCACCCCGAAGCCGAACCCGGATGCTTCCGGCTCGTCCGAGGAGCAGGTGCAGCGCTGCTTTGCCAACGCCTTCGCCACCAACAGCCCGATCCTCTGGCTCCTGCCGGTTGCCATCCTGGCAGCCATTGGCGGCCCGATCTCCCAGGCCCTCCAGCCGCAGATCAACGCCGCCAACGCCCAGTTCAACGCCCTGGTCCGCCAGTACCAGGAGCAGTTTGACAGGCACCACGATAACTGGGGCGACCACGGTCGCCAAGGCCGCCGCGATGATCGCCCGGAGTGGATGCGCGAGGCCCAGGCCCAGATCGATGCCCAGATCCAGGCCATCAACCAGCAGTTCGCCCCGCTTGGCGAGCAGCTCAGGCCGCTAGGCTACGCCCTCGGTGCCCTCGGCATCGTGGCCCTTGCCTCCACCCTCATCGCCCAGGCCTGCCAGCCCGAAGGATTCGACCACGGAATGACCATCCTCGGTTCTTCCGAAGAATCCCAAAATGGCTCCTCGGAGCAGGGCAAGGATAACAACGGTTCCTCCTCCGACAAGGGCAAGATCTATGACGCGATCATGAACGGTTCCTCCGACAAGAAGAACTAGTTCACCAGCTGCATAGACTCACAGGCGTGGTCACCATCTCATTGGTGGCCACGCCTTTTCTTATTCCCCATGTTGTTTTTAAACCTCCACGTTGAACCGCCTACTTACACCAGCCGCTTCATGCCGCTTTCAGCCAAAAAATAGGTCTTTGTTTCCACCGGGTCATGACATCCCCTACGCACTCAAGGTCACGCGCACGCTGGCGATCCAACGAGCGGAGTGCGCAACGGCGCACTGTTTGCCTGAATATGCCAAATCATGTTGGCGACAAGAATCAATAACCGCCCGAGCGCGTCCGGTAGTGCGCAGCGGCGCACTATGCGCACACTCAACCCCATGGCGTCCGTCCGCATTCATTGCGCAACGGCGCACTGTTTGCCCGATCATTCCCGGTCATGTTGGCGTGCGCATAAACTAAAACCCGTATAAGCCCGAGTGTGTTTGTTAGTGCGCAACGGCGCACTCGTGCTCCACGTGTCGCGCTATGGCATCGGCGCTTCTAAGAACGGTAGTTTTCTTGCACCTCTGGAAACCCCGATATCGTTAGAACCGAGGACTGTAAACCGGTAACAAATTAGAGGCTCAAGAAAGATTACCGCGCTTTAGCACCCCCCCAAAAAAACCCCAGAAACCCCCAAAAGCCCCAGACCCGGCAAAAACCAGGTCCAGGGCCGTAAACACAACCAGGGCCTAGAGCGTGAGCTCGGGGTGGAGGTCCTTGCGCATCATGACGCGCTCGCGGTAGTTGGAGAACACGGTGATGAGGATGCCGCCGATGAGGAGGCCGAGGAGTACCCACATGGCCGTCTCCGGCCGCGGGTCGCCGGGGAAGTTGCCTACTAGGACGTGGCGGAGCAGGTCGGTGGAGTACCGCATCGGATCCCAGGTGTGGACCCATTGGATAAACCCTGGTTGCACCTCCGGCGGGTAGAGGCCGTTGGAGGAGACCAGCTGCAGGGACATGAGCGCCATGACGATGACTCTGCCCACGGTGGCGCCGAAGAAGGAGTAGATGGAGAGGACCACCATGTTGAAGGTGGCGCCGATGAATACCAGTGCGCCTACATATTGCAGTGGGTGGGCGGGTTCGATGCCGATGAGTTCAGTCTGCACGAGTGCGAGGAGCAGGGCCTGGATGGTGCCCACGATGAGCCCGGGGATCATGATCGTCAGCGCCGCGCGCAGAGGCGAGGTGCCGGAGTCGATGGCGCGCCTGTTGATGGGTTTGAGCACCATGTACAGGATGAGGGAGCCGAGCCACAGGGACAGTGAGAGGAAGAAGGGGGAGAGCCCCACACCAAAGGTGGTGAGCGTGTCGGCCACGAGGTTCTTCCCTACGGGGTGGCTGCCGGCCGTAGCGGCGTCGTCGCGCGTGGCATCGTCGTCAAAGCGGGGGAGTTTCTCGGCGCCCTCAGACAGGGAGAGCGCGAGCTTACCCGCGCCGTCGTCGAGGCGGACAGCGCCATCGCTCAGGTCGCCCAGTCCCACGACGAGCTGGTCGGATCCGGCGGCGAGCTGGGAGGTTCCGTCGGCAAGCTGGTGGGTGCCCACCACGAGCCGTTGGGTGCCGTCGGTGAGAGTTGTGGTGCCGGCGAGCAGGGTGCCGGAGCCGTCTTTGAGCCTGGTGAGCCCGTCGACAAGCGATCGTGCGCCCTGGGTGGCCTGGTCAATGCCTAGGCGGTAGTCGGCGGAGGGGTCGCCGAGCTGGTAGGCGAGCTGGTGAGCGCCGTCGCGCAGTGCGGCGATCTGGCCGAGCGAGCCGTTTGTGGTGATGGAGTCGCGGGTGGCGCGGACCTGGGCGGCCAGGCCGTGCGCCTCGGGGTAGGGGAGGGCGTCGAGCTGACCCGCTGCCTGATTAAGCTGGGCGACGATGCCGTCCACCCCGGCGGCGAACCCGGTGAGGGTGTCCACGCCGCCGGAGATTTTACCTGCGCCGTCGCCGAGCTGGGCGGTGGCGCCTTGGAGTTTGGTGAGTCCCCCGGATAGCTGCGTGGCGCCGTCGAGCGCGGTGCCGAGACCATTGTCTAGCTGCGTGGCGCCGTCGTGTAGTTTGCCTGCGCCGGCATTGAGTTCGTCGGCGCCACCGGCGAGCTGAGCTGCGCCGTGTGCAGCCTCGCCGAGTTTCTCGTTAAGCGTCCCCGCACCGGATTTCGCCTTGTCGGCGCCGTCGTGGAGCTGACCTGCGCCATCGGCGAGCTGACCTGCGCCGTCGACGGCCTTGTCCATCCCCTCGCCCACGGTGTTGAACCCCACGAGCAGCTGGTCCACCACCTCGTGCGAGACGGTGGTGGAGATGGTGTCGGCCATGAGCGTGGTCGCCTGGTTCCCCAGCATGCTGGTGATAAACCCGTTGGCGTTGTTGAGCGTCACGGCAAGCGTCGCCTGGTGCGGGTTGTCGGATTTGATGCTGGTGACCGAGTCGGTGAAGTCGGTGGGGATCTCCATCCCCAGGTAATAGGTCCCGTCGGCGATGCCCTTCTCGGCGTCCTCGGGGCTCACCACGTGGAAGTCCATCTCATTGGATTCCACGAGCTTGTCGGCAACTGTTTGCCCCTTGTCGCCCGCGTCGGAGTTGACAATGGCCACGGGCACCTTGTGCAGGTTGCCTAGCGGGTCGGCGTAGCTCCACACAAACAGGCCGCCGAACAGCAGTGGCAGGATGGAGACCATGAGGAAGGCGAGCGGCGGGATAACGCCGTGCCCAAAGCGCCTGGCGTTTGTTCCAAGATGAAATGCACCCATTTTTTTATCGCTCCCTCAGGTCGATGATGGTATCTGCAATGTGATAGGCGTCAGGGTTGACCGACGAGGCGATGACGGGGAGTATATCCGCCACGGCCTTGAGGTTTCTCAAAAGCTCGTCGCGCAGGTCGACGGCGCGGAGCTGGTCGATATCGTCCACGATGAGAAGGTCGGCGTCGGGTCTGGCAATAAGCGCGCACAGCACGCGCACGCGGATCCGGTCGATAACCCGCAGGTTGCCAATCGCTGTTTTGGGGTCGATGTCGAGCGCCAGCGGCTCAAGCCATGGCTCGGCGAGCGCGTGGCTCATGGGGTCCTTAGGCGCCGGCTTGTACCACGGTTGCGCCCACGCTATTTGTTCTCTGATGGTTTCCTTCGCGCTGGTTGCGCGCTCCAGGGTGTCTATCTCCGGGGCGCCGGCGAGCGCCACGCGCTTGAACAGCTTTCTGGGGCCGAGGGTTTCTCCGCCTAACGCCACGCTTCCCGCGCGGGGCCGGACGCGGCCACCGAGGACGAGACTCAACTCGGTGGCATGGGACTCTCGCCCCTGGATGAGGAGGGTGAGGCCCTCGGTGACATCCATGGTGATGGGCGGGCGGTCGTCAGCCACCTGCAAATCACGTGCTGAAATTACAGCTTCGTCCATTCTTACTCCTCTAAACGGAGGTTTCACTATCACTTACGGTTGTACTATAGTTACGCCCGTCACACAGACTTGTCAAGTAGAAAGGATAGTTCATGCGAGCAGACGCTGCGAGACGGCGCCAGGCCATCATCGACGCAGCCTGCGACGTCTTCCGTCATGTCCCCGCAGGTGAAATCACCCTCGATGACATCGCGCGCCGCGCGGGCGTGGGCATCGCCACCCTCTACCGCAACTTCCCCACCCGCCGCGATCTTGACATTGCCTGCGGTTACTATCTTCTCGACGGCCTCCGCAAACGCATTCTTCGACTCTCTCGGGAGTTTCATCAGGACCCGCGGGCCAAGTGGTCCGATTTCGTGTGGGGCCTCGTCCACGATGGCATCGGCACCCTCATCACCGTCCTCGTCCCCGAGGACCCGGATGCCATCCCCGCCGGCGTCATGGAGAAGCGCAAGGAGCTCATTGAGCTCATGAACGGTTTCCTCACCCAGGCCGCCGACGCCGGCCTCGTTCCCCCTGGCCTCGGCTCCGACAAGCTCGCCGCCGAGCTCGTCGTCGTGTGCCGCCCCACCAACCTGGCGCTTAAGCAGCTGGACCCGGGCGTCCGCGATCGCCTCGTCGAGCGGCTCCTATTTTGCTGGGAACACCAGCGCCCGGCCGGCGATTAGCGCCTTCTCCCGCGCTGACACCGAGGCCCGCTTCGTGAGCAGCTCCTCCGGTGTCATCGCCTCGAGCTCATCGGTGAGCCGCTGGTATATCCCGTAGGCTGCCCGCACACCCACCCGCGCGCCGCGCGGCAGGTAGGCGATGGTCGGCTCCGCCACGGCAAAGTCGTGCCTGATGTCGGCGATGATGGCGGCCTTCTGCGCCACCGAGAGGTGCCGTGGGTAGTAGCTGCGTTGCAGCCGAGCCGAGTCGTCGCCCAGGTC
>ERZ1031127.77-NODE-77-length-22726-cov-11.141105_pt1 | contig 22726 bp, 20 predicted proteins | sample MGYA00518224_ERZ1031127 | MGnify/ENA primary metagenome ERZ1031127 (study PRJEB33718, sample SAMN03159757) | human skin metagenome | collected 2014-05-20 | study: EMG produced TPA metagenomics assembly of the PRJNA266117 data set (Human skin bacterial metagenome... | reverse complement strand
ACACGACAGTACCGAGTCCCCAGAACACCGGTACCAAAAACTCGCATCTGACAATCACTGTCTCCTTGAGGTGTTGTAACTCATATCGGTTTGCCAGATGAGATTGCGATAACAGTGATGCTAAATATTCTGAGACGGAGACCACAAATAGTTTTCGACAATGCTACCTACGTTTCCGTAACATAACCGCACGGAAATAGCCCTTTAAAATCCCCAAATTTCCGCGAAACTATTCCTCCCCATTTACCCCCCTTTTGGTACCCCTAAAACAAAAAGCGGGAAACCCGGGCTTACCGAGTTTCCCGCCTAATGTGCGGCTAATTCAGCTCAAGCCTAGTCACCAATCTGGTCGCGACCACGCTTAACAATATTCTCGTCAACCTCGCCCACCAGCTCGTGATCCTTGTTCGTGTACTCGAACTTGGACAGGACATAGCGCATGGCGTTAATACGGGCACGCTTTTTGTCGTTGGACTTAATGGTAATCCACGGCGATTCTTCCGTATCCGTGTAGCGGAACTGCTCCTCCTTCGCACGGGTATAGTCATCCCACTTATCCAGCGAGGCCAAGTCCATCGGGGACAACTTCCACTGGCGCACTGGGTCAATCTGGCGAATAGCGAAGCGGGTGCGCTGCTCCTTACGGGTAACCGAGAACCACAACTTGGTCAGGGAGATACCCGAGCCCAGAATCATATTCTCCAGCATCGGAACCTCGCGGAGGAACTCCGCATGCTGACTTTCGGTACAAAAGCCCATTACTCGCTCCACACCGGAGCGGTTGTACCAAGAGCGGTCAAAAAAGACGATTTCGCCACCGGCTGGGAAGTGTTCAATATAGCGCTGGAAATACCACGAGGTGGACTCACGCGGCGACGGCTTCTCCAGAGCCACAGTGCGAGCACCACGCGGGTTCAGGTGCTCGTTAAAACGCTTAATGGTGCCACCCTTACCGGCCGCATCGCGACCCTCAAAGATAATGATGTGGCGCTGGCCAGTTTCCTTGGTCCAGTTCTGCCACTTCAGCAACTCAATCTGCAGCGCGCGCTTAACGGACTCGTACTCATCGCGAGTCATACGTTCATCGTAGGGGTAATTTTCACGCCAAGTCTGAACCGGGGAACCATCCGGCATAATCAACGAGGGATCATCCTCATCGGTTCCATCGACGACGTAGCCGTCAGTTTTTGCCAGGTCGATCTCGGGAAGGTCGTCGTCTTTAATATCAGCCATGCATTAAGTGTAACCCGAATGTAGACATCTAGCGCGCTAAATTTTCGCAGTTACCCCTGCCCCCCAAATGAACAACAAAACAAAAAGAAGGCCTACCGAAACGGTAGGCCTTCTTGCTTCAGTGAGCGTTAAAGCTCAGAACTGAAGGATGTTCTTATGCGAACATGCCGATCAGCTTGGAAGCACCTTCAGCGATCTTAACCAGCGGTGCGATTACAGAGTACAGATCCTCGTAACCGAGGGAGAAGATGTTCTCGATAACGGAAGAACCGAAGAAAACGTCAGACATTATATTTCCTTTACGAAGTTATAGGATATGAGGGTTTACTTGCTGCTCAGCGCGGAAGAAAGGTTGCCTGCGCCGTTGAAGAAGTTGTAGAAAGCGTCATCAAGACCCTGGTAAGCACCCTTGATGCCACCGTTGCCAATCCAAGCGTCCAGGCCCTGGAACACGAGGCCCCAGCCCTTCCAGGTGTCAACGAAGTTGTCCAGGTGCATCTGGATGGTGGAGAGATCCATGTTTGAACTCCTAAAATAGATCCGAAGCTATCTTGCCCCGGAGGGGTTTGCAGTTTGCAGACACCCTCAGTGGGCGTCACAAGAGATATTTTGGCACAAGTTTGAACGAAATCAAGTCAAATTTACATAGATGCCCCCACACACAGGCAACTTGATAAGGGAAAGTTTATGACCTATAGCAGTCATTAAAAACTTTTTACCTTAATTGAAGGGCCGCTGAACTGGGCTTTTATCTCACGTTTTAAATAACTAGGCTAAATAGGACTTAACACTGTAACGCTTTCCAGTGTAACGAACGATAGGTAGGCACAAAACCCGCTCCCCGAGAGCGAAAAACTTTTTAATTTCCACCCCTTCAGTTACCCCTATACGGGGTCAATGGGGCGCATGGTTCGCGTGTTAAAAGTTGTGGCGGTGATTGGCGCACCACTTTCCGCGGTGGATTGCCCGAGTTTTCTTTGCACTAAGGTCCAAATGGAAACCGCCTATGAGAAGCGATTTCGGAAAATCTTTCCATGAAGAAGCAGTGCTGCCATATCGCATTGGTGAAACAAAGTGCTGCAGACACGCCGAAGCGCCCCGTTTCATGCGCTCTAAAGCACAGAAACGGGGCGCTCAAGTATCGCCAAGCCCGTTGTTACGGGTGGCCTATGGGCGGTTTGGAGTGTTTAGAAGCCCATGCCGCCCATGGCGTCAGCGTCCGGCATGCCATTGTTGGCACCAGCCGGCTCAGGCTTATCGGCAACAACAGCCTCGGTGGTCAGGAACAGAGCTGCAATGGATGCAGCATTCTGCAGTGCGGAGCGGGTGACCTTGACCGGGTCATTGATGCCAGCCTCCATGAGGTTGACGTACTCACCGGTAGCAGCGTTCAGACCCTCGCCTGCCGGCAGGGAGGAAACCTTGTCAGCAACAACGCCTGGCTCCAGGCCAGCGTTGTGTGCAATCTGCTTCAGCGGTGCAGACAGTGCCTCGCGCACGATCTTGACGCCGGTAGCTTCGTCGCCCTTGAGGTCATCCAGGGAATCCAGAACGGAAGCAGCCTGCAGCAGCGCTACGCCGCCGCCGGCAACGATGCCCTCCTCCACGGCAGCCTTTGCGTTGCGGACTGCATCCTCGATGCGGTGCTTGCGCTCCTTGAGCTCAACCTCGGTAGCGGCGCCGACCTTGAGGACAGCAACGCCGCCGGAGAGCTTAGCCAGGCGCTCCTGCAGCTTCTCGCGGTCGTAGTCGGAATCGGAGCTTTCGATCTCGGCACGGATCTGCTTGATGCGGCCGTCGATCTGCTCCTGGGAACCAGCACCCTGAACGATGGTGGTCTCGTCCTTGGTGACGACAACCTTGCGTGCCTGGCCCAGGTACTCGAGCTCGGCGGTCTCGAGGGAGAGGCCGACCTCCTCGGAGATGACCTGGCCGCCGGTGAGGATGGCCATGTCCTGCAGGGTGGCCTTGCGGCGGTCGCCGAAGCCCGGTGCCTTAACCGCAACGGACTTGAAGGTGCCGCGGATCTTGTTCACCACGAGGGTGGACAGGGCCTCGCCCTCAACATCTTCAGCGATGATGAGCAGCGGCTTGCCGGACTGCATGACCTTCTCCAGCAGCGGAACCAGGTCCTTGATGTTGGAGATCTTGGAGGAGACCAGCAGGATGTACGGATCCTCCAGGACTGCCTCCTGACGCTCCATATCGGTAGCGAAGTAGCCGGAGATGTAGCCCTTATCAAAGCGCATACCCTCAGTTACCTCGAGGTCAACACCGAAGGTATTGGACTCTTCCACGGTGATAACGGAGTCCTTGTTTACGGAGCCGTTGCCCACGGTGTACATAGCCTCAGCGATCTTCTCGCCGATGGCCGGGTCAGCAGCGGAGATGCCAGCGGTGGTAGCGATCTGCTCCTGGGTTTCTACTTCCTTGGCGGAAGACAGCAGGGAGTCCACAACCTTCTTGGTTGCGGTCTCGATGCCGCGCTTGATGCCCATTGGGTTGGAACCTGCGGCTACGTTGCGCAGACCCTCGCGTACGAGAGCCTGTGCCAGCACGGTTGCGGTGGTGGTGCCGTCGCCTGCGACGTCGTCAGTCTTCTTGGCAACTTCCTTGACCAGCTCGGCGCCGATCTTCTCGTAAGCATCCTCGAGCTCGATTTCGCGAGCGATGGAAACACCGTCATTGGTAATGGTCGGGGCGCCCCAGGACTTTTCCAGGACGACGTTGCGGCCCTTGGGGCCGAGGGTGACCTTGACGGCGTCGGCAAGCGTGTTTAGGCCGCGCTCGAGGCCGCGGCGGGCCTCTTCATCAAAAGCGATAATCTTTGCCATTGTGTTTGTGCTCCTTGGTTTATTGAGGACGACACTCACGTCTTTCTCGCTGCGGACGCCCGCGACGGCATGGCTGGTGAGTGTGAACCAACCTCAACCACAACGATGTAGATTTATCTAGCACTCATACTGTGCGAGTGCTAACGACCATTCTGGCACTCTCCCACCGCGACTGCAAGAAAAAATGGCGCCCCCGCGAAGGGACGCCATTATATAAGGAATGGATCAGGAACTAGGAGCTCTTCACCGTGCGTTTGGTCCAGCGGTAGATGAACGTTAGCGCGATAATAAAGAGGACCACGCCCACCACGGTGGCGGAGGCGCCACCCTCAAAGATTTCCAGTGGGCTCTCGCCACCCGCGGCGGCGATGATGCCGGCGTTGACCACGCCGAACAGGGACTCACCTACGATAAGGCCGGTGGCCAGGAGGGTACCCATACGCTTGGCAAACTCCGGGTGGGATTGCTTCGCAGCCCACTTGTCATAGAAAGTACCCAGGATGGCACCGATGGGGATGACGATGGTCAGGGCGGCCGGTAGGTACATGCCCATGCCGGCAGCTAGCGGGGACAGCGAGTACTTATCGGTGAACTTGCGCAGGAGCTCGTCAATAATAATAAGGACAGCGCCAATGGCCATCCCGATGAAGATGAGGTTCCAATCCAACGAGCTATCGAAGATGCCGGAGGCAACGGAGGACATCAGGGCGGCCTGCGGGGCGGCCAAGGCGTCTTCGCCGGCGCCTTCCATACCTTGGAAGCCGAAGCCATTGAGCATGACCTGTAGGATCGGAGGGATAACGAGAGAGCCGAAAACCACGCCGATAATGAGCGCTACCTGCTGCTTCCACGGAGTAGCGCCGACGAGCTGACCGGTCTTGAGGTCCTGCAGGTTGTCATTAGAAATGGTGGCAATGCCAAAGACGATGGCCGCGGTGAAGAGCGTGTAGGCCACCAAAGACAAAGGATCCGCAGTGGTGCCGCGGGTGACGGCCGCGATGAGCAGCGAGGCAGCGAGCACGGCGATGATGCCAATGGAGGAAATTGGCGAGTTAGACGCACCAATCAGGCCGGCCATGTAGCCGCACACAGAGGCGATGATTAGGCCTACCAACAGGGTAAAGAGGACGGAGACGGTAATGAGCACGGCCATGTGGTCGTGAATATCAGTACCGCGCACAAAGTCCCACAACAGCAACGCGATAGGCACCATGAACGCCACGATGGTGGTGGCGACATAGGGGAAGGGAATATCGCGCTCGGTGACGTCCACGGCGGAACCGGACTTGCGCGCACGCGAGGAGGCCAGGGACTGGCGGATACCCACAGCAATGGGAGCGGCAATCTTCAGCAAGGTCCATATGGCGGCAATGGCCATGGTGCCCACGCCGATGAAGCGGATGTCATCGGAGAAGGTGGTATCGACGACGTCGGCAAGCGCGGTGGCGCCCGTAATATCGCCGGTGGTGAAAATGGGCAGCAAGATGAAGTAGGAAATCACTACGCCAACCAGCATGGCAATGCCTACCGGCAGGCCCACCAAGTGGCCGACGCCGATAAGGGCAGTAGAAAGGCTTGTGCCCAGGGTGGTCGCGCCGGCGCCGAGCTTGAAATAGGCGGTGACCTCGGAGGCGGCGGCCTTCATTGCGGCCAGCAGCGCCATGACGGCCGAGGTGATACCGCCGGCGACGATGACGCGCAAACCCTTGGCATTTTCTTCGTGGCTGGTGCCGGAAGCATTTTCATCGCCCACCTTGAGGACCTCGGCCGCGGCCACGCCCTCCGGGTAGGGCAGATCGGAGCCGGTGACCAAAGCGCGACGCAGCGGGATGGAATACATCACGCCCAGCACGCCGCCGATGATGCACACGCCGGCTGTCTGCAGGAAGCCGAAGCCCTGCCAATACCCCACCATCACTAGGCCCGGGAGGACGAAGATGATGGCGGACAGAGTGCCCGCGGCAGAGGCAATGGTCTGCACAATGTTGTTTTCTTTAATGTTGTGGCCCTTGAACCGGCGCAGCACCGCCATAGAAATCACTGCGGCAGGGATGGAGGTAGCAAAGGTCAAGCCCACCTTCAGGCCTAAGTACACATTGGCAGCGGTGAAGATGAGGGTAATCAGGCCACCGATGATAATGCCGCGCAGAGTCAGCTCGGGCAGGGTGGCCTTGGAACCTGCGGCGGATGATGCGTTCGCCATGCCAGGTCCTTTCTATTCTCGGCTATGAAAGTTTCTCGTTTCACCCTGCGTAGCAAACCGCGGCCTGCCACGTCCGTTTCTGTCTGTTTGGCGCCGGTTCCTTCCCGGAATAGGGTCCGAACGGACAAAATCCGCACAGGGTGGAATGAAAAAATTTTAGTTCACCACCCCAGCGTTTTCCTATTCCGGTTGCTCTATAGCTTGGGGCGGGCGGGTACCGTAGAGAACATGACTGCACTTAATGAAAGCATTCGCAACGACCGCGAGACCATTTTCCGCCAGCTCAGCAAGCTCGTGGCCTTTAACTCCGTCCATGACGAGGAAGGTTTGGAAGACCAGACCAAGGGCGCGAGCCAGTGGGTTAAGTCCGCGCTGGAAGAAGCCGGAGTGAGCGTGGAAACCATCACCACGGCCGATGGCTCCACCGCCATCTTGGGTGAGCGCAAGGGCGATGAAGGCGCCAAGACGGTACTGCTGTACTCCCACTATGACGTGGTGCCGGCCGGCAACCGCGAGGCTTGGGAATCCGATCCGTTCACCCTTACCGAGCGCGAGGCCGCCGATGGCTCCACCCGCTGGTATGGCCGCGGCGCCGCCGACTGCAAGGGCAATGTGGCCATGCACTTGGCCGCTCTGCGCGCGGTGGACAATAACGGCGGCACCAAGGTGAACCTGAAATACCTCATCGAGGGCTCCGAGGAGCGCGGCGGCGAGGGTTTGTCCCAGCTCATCAAGGATCGCCCGGAGCTTTTTGCTGCCGACGCCATCCTCATCGCCGATGCGGGCAACGCCGCTGTGGGCCAGCCGACCTTGACCACGTCCCTGCGCGGCGGCGCGCAGATTGGCGTGCAGGTCGATACCTTGGCCTCCGCCGTGCACTCCGGCCAGTTTGGCGGCGCGGCACCGGATGCCGCCAAGGCGCTGATGCGCGCCATTGACTCCCTGTCCGATGAGTACGGCCGCACCGTTATCGACGGCGTGGATACCACCGCCGAGTGGTCCGGCCAGAAGTACCCGGCCGAAGCCTTCCGCGCCGATGCGCAGCTGCTGGAGGGCACCAAGATCATGGGCGAAGACGACCCGGCCGGTGCCACCCCGGTGGCCAATATGGTCTGGTCCCGCCCGGCCATTACCGTGACCGGCTTTACCTCCACCCCTGTGTCTGAGGCTGTCAACGCCGTGCCCGCCACTGCTTCCGCCCAGCTCAACTTGCGCGTTCCGGCCGGTGCCGATGCCGCCGCGATTGCCGACGCCGTCTGTGATCACCTCCGCGCCCACACCCCATGGGGCGCCCATGTTAAGGCCGAGGTGCTGGAATCCAACGCCGGCTTTGCCACTGATCCCGAAAAGCCAGCCGCTGCCCTGCTGGGCGAGTGCCTGTCTGAGGCTTATGGCAAGGAAACGGCCGCACAGGGCATGGGCGGCTCCATTCCGCTGACCACGGAGCTGCAGGAAGCTCACCCCAACGCGGAGATCGCTCTCTACGGCGTGGAGGAGCCAAAATGCACGATCCACTCCGCCAACGAGTCCGTCGACCCCACCGAGATCGAAAACATCGCCGCCGCGGAAGCACTCTTCTTGCAGCGCTATTCCTAAGGCTTGCGCCCCCTAGCCCAGCCTGGGCCCTACCTACCGCCGCGGCACTGCGGCGTACCCCGCTCCCCAAGGAGCGGGGTTTCTTTATGCCACAAAACAGCAGCTTATAATACAGTGCCAAAAATAATTCTTTCCAAGCCGTAGAAAAGCCGGTAAAATGGCAAAAAGTTGGCCCCGCGCTCGGCCATGTTGCTTGCACTATGCCACCGCGGCGTACTCAGCGGCGTGTGACTCGTGAATGTTCTCGTCTCTCATTAGTTGTGATGCTCGTGGTATTGGCGGCAGCGGGGCAAGAGAACGTGACACAACCAAAAGGAGCGCAATAACCAACGTGCTAATACTCCTGGGTACTCTCATCGCCGCCACCGTGGTAGCACCGCTGCTCATCATGCGAATGGGCCGCCCGGCATTTGGAATTTTGGCCTTAGTCCCCGGCGCAGGCTTTGTGTGGACGCTCATGCACTTTCTGCGCGGCACCTTCGCAGACGGTGGCGCAGTTAAGCACACTGTGGAATGGATGCCGTCCGCGAACTTAAGTTTTGACCTCCGCTTAGACGGACTAGGCGCGCTATTTAGCCTCATCATCTTGGGCATGGGCGCGTTGGTATTGGTCTACTGCTGGGGCTATTTCGACGGCACGCGGCGCCGCTTGGCCATGTTCGCGGCGCAAATGGTCGGCTTTGCCACCGCCATGTTTGGTCTAGTGGCCGCGGACAATTTCCTGCTTATGTACGTGTTCTGGGAGATTACCTCCCTGCTGTCTTATCTCTTGGTTAGCTACTATGCGGAACGAGCCTCCTCCCGCCGCGCGGCACAGCAGGCGCTGATGGTCACCGCTCTGGGCGGGCTAACCATGCTCATGGGCATTATCTTGCTCGGACGGCAAACTGGGGCGTGGACCTTTAGTGATATCTCCGCCTATGAGAACTTTGCGCAGACGCCCTATGTCACGGTGGCCATCGTGCTCATCTTGGCGGGCGCACTGACAAAGTCTGCAATTGCACCGGCGCACTTTTGGCTCCCCGGCGCGATGGCGGCACCGACTCCAGTCTCCGCTTATCTCCACTCCGCCGCGATGGTTAAGGCCGGCATCTACCTAATCGGGCGCCTGGCGCCCTCAATGTATGAGGTGGCCACCTGGCACGTGGTGGTTATCTCCCTAGGCGTATTTACCATGCTGCTCGGCGGCTGGATGGCGCTCAAGCAGCGCGATCTGAAGCTGATTTTGGCTTATGGCACCGTCTCCCAGCTAGGGTTTATCACCTCCATCATGGCCGTAGGCTCGCGGGAAGCCATGCAGGCCGGTCTCGCGCTGACCTTTGCACACTCGCTATTTAAGGCGGCGCTTTTTATGGTCGTCGGCGCTATCGATCACTGCTCAGGCACAAGGGATATCACCAAGCTATCCGGATTGGGGCGCAAAGAACCATTCCTCTTCGGCATTGCGATCATTTCCGGGTTCTCCATGGCCGGCGTCCCACCTCTATTTGGCTTCGTGGCCAAAGAAGCCGTGCTGGAAGCCACCATGCACGAGGAGCTCTTGGTCGGCATGCCACGCAATATGATGCTTGTGGCCTATGTCCTCGGTTCTATCCTCACGATGGCCTATACGCTGCGCTTTTTGTGGGGTGCCTTTGCCACCAAGAAGGAGGTCAATGGAACGGAACCGGCAGAGGCCGTCGCCAAGATGCATCCCGTAACTATGGGATTATGGCTCTCTCCTGCCCTGCTCACTGCCCTAACCGTGGCACTTGGTGTGTTCCCCAAGCCCCTATCGGCCGCCTTTGACCAGCATCTCGACTCCACCTTCGCCCCGAAGGAGCATAGCGAACTAGCCCTGTGGCATGGACTTACGGTGGCACTCGGCCTCTCCGCACTCATTATCATGGGCGGTATTATTATGCACTGGCAACGCCAGGTCCTGGTCAAGTGGCAATTCGCCTATCCTGCGCTGGGCAATGCGGATGATGCCTATGATTCGGTCATCGCTCTTTTGCGCCAGCTCTCGCTGCGCACGACGGCAACCACGCAGCGCGGCTCCCTGCAGGTGAACTTGACGGTTATCTTTGCCACATTGATGCTGCTGCCACTGGCTATGATCATCAAGGGCGATCTCACCGATATCCGCATGATTGTGGCGGAAAATCCTTGGCAGATCGTCGCCGCCTTCATCATCATGGTGGCCGCCGTAGCCGCCACGGTCACCGATAATCGTTTATCAGCCGTGATCATCGTCGGGGTGACTGGCTATACCCTCGCCTTCATCTTCGCTCTGCACGGTGCGCCGGACTTGGCGCTGACGCAGCTGCTGACTGAGACCATCGTGATGGTTCTTTTCATGCTGGTTCTGCGCCGCATGCCGGCCTCCACCGAGTGGAAGCAGGACCCCAAGATGGGGCGCCTGCGCGCGTGGCTTTCCGTGGGCACGGGCCTTACCGTCACCGTGGTGGCGATGTTTGCTATTAACGCACGTCAGTCTAAGCCCATCTCCGAGTTCATGCCGGATCTGGCCAAAGAGATTGGACACGGCGCCAATGCTGTCAACGTCTTGCTAGTGGACTTGCGCGCCTGGGATACCTTTGGCGAAATCACGGTGATCATCATCGCCGCACTGGGCGTGGTTTCTCTGATTTATCGCACCCAATCCTTCGGCCGCGAAAGCCGCCGTCCCACCCTGCGGGTTACCGGCCGGCGGTGGCTGGCCGCCGGGGTGGAATCAGAGCAAGCGCTCAACCGCTCGCTGATGATCGATGTCTCCACGCGCGTGCTCTTTCCGTCCATGGTCGCACTGTCCTTCTACTTCTTCTTCGCCGGCCACAATGCCCCTGGCGGCGGCTTTGCCGGCGGCCTCGTCGCAGCGCTAGCGCTCATCTTGCGCTACCTGGCTGGTGGGCGCGCGGAGCTGGAAGAAACCCTGCCTATTGATGCCGGCCGCACCATGGGCACCGGTCTCTTGCTGTCCGCACTGGCCACGGTGACCCCGATGTTCTTTGGACACCCGCCACTTACCAGCGGATACACCTCGCCGGAGATTCCGCTCATCGGCAAGGTTTCACTGCCTTCAGCGTTGGTCTTTGACGCAGGTGTCTACCTCATCGTCGTGGGGCTCACGCTCTACATCCTGAATTCCTTGGGCGCCAAGCTGGATGAGGAAGAGGATATGCGTAAGCAACGTGCCCGCGATCGCGCCCGCTCGCTGGCCCGGCAGCAACGCCAACGCACCGCCAAGCAAAAGGCGCAACGGGCCCAGCGCAAGGAAAAGAAACGAGCCGCTACAGCAAGCACAACCGCCACCACAGGGAAGGAGAAATAAATGGAAGCCAACCTCTTCCTCCTCTTGGCCGCCGGTGTGCTCGTAGCCGCGGGCGTCTACCTACTCCTGGACCGCGCCATGACCAAAATGCTGCTTGGACTGTTGCTTTTGGGCAATGGCGCCAACCTCTTCTTGCTGCAGTCCGGCGGTTCGGCCGGTTCCCCGCCTATCGATGGCCGCGAGTCGGAGCCTTACGGCGCCGAGATTGCGGATCCACTGGCGCAGGCAATGATTCTGACCGCCATCGTCATTTCCATGGCGTTGACGGCTTTCATCCTCACCTTGGCATACCGGCAGTACCGCTACCGTACAGACGATGTCATTGAAGATGACGCGGAAGATACCGCAATTGCCGCCAAGGCCGCACGTCCCGGCAATGCGGCCGCCAGCCCGGACCACGATGCGTCCAATGATCCTGCTACGGGCCGCGCCACCAAGCAAGGCGATAACTTCGGCCCTGCATCCTTCGAGGAACCAGTAAAGGAGGCCCGCGATGAGTGAAACCGTCCAGCCGCTTGTCGATGTCCTCTTTCCCTACATCGGATACCTCATTCCGCTGCCGATTATCATCCCCGCAGTGGCCGCGGCCCTCGCATTGATTTTTGGCCGCATTCCCAATGCGCAGCGCCAGATCGTGTTTTTCTCGCTGCTCATTACCGCGGTGGTTAATGCCGTCCTCATCCTCATTGCGGATTTTGAAGGCATCCAAACCCTGCAGATAGGAGGTTGGGACGCCCCGGTGGGCATCACGCTCGTGGCGGATCGCCTCTCTGCGGTCATGCTCTTTACTTCCTCCGTAGTGCTGTTTTCTGTCATTTGGTACGCCATTTCCCAGGGCGTGCGCGATGGCACCAAGGAAGAGCCGGTGGCCGTATTCCTGCCCACCTACATGCTGCTGACCATGGGCGTTAATATCTCCTTTTTGGCCGGCGATCTCTTCAACCTCTACGTGGGATTCGAGGTCTTCCTCGTGGCGTCCTATGTGCTGTTGACCCTAGGCGCCTCAGCCGGTCGAGTTCGCGCCGGCGTGGGCTACGTGATGGTGTCCATGGCTTCGTCAATGATCTTCTTGCTCGCGCTGGGGTATGTGTATTCCTCCGTAGGCACGATGAACATGGCACAGATCGGCCAGCGCATGCAGGATCTCCCGGAAGGCACCCGCACCGCGATCTTTGCCACGCTGCTCGTTGCCTTTGGCATTAAGGCGGCCGTCGTTCCGCTGGACGCTTGGCTGCCGGACTCGTATCCCACGGCGCCTTCACTAGTCACTGCGGTTTTTGCCGGCCTTCTGACCAAGGTGGGTGTCTACGCCATCATCCGCGCCCGCACTTCCATTTTCACTGCCGGCGGCCTCGATACCGTGCTCATGTGGGTGGCCCTAGCCACGATGCTGGTGGGAATTTTGGGCGCCATCGCACAGTCCGATATTAAGCGCCTTTTGTCCTTTACACTGGTCAGCCACATTGGCTACATGATCTTCGGCGTTTCGCTCGGTACCGCGCAAGGGCTTTCCGGCGCCATCTTCTACGCCGTGCACCACATTTTGGTGCAAACCGCGCTATTTTTGGTGGTCGGACTGGTCGAGCGCCAGGCCGGAACGTCTTCGCTGCGCCGTTTAGGCTCGCTAATGTATTCTGCCCCGCTCATCGGAATCTTGTATTTCATCCCTGCCATTAACCTGGGCGGCATCCCGCCGTTCTCCGGTTTCCTGGGCAAGGTCATCCTGCTGCAAGCCGGTGCGAATGAAGGCTCCTGGATGGCATGGGTGCTCATCGTCGGTGCGGTGGTTACCTCGCTGCTCACCCTCTACGTCATGATGTTGGTGTGGGCCAAGGGCTTTCAACGCGACCGCGCCGATGCCCCAGAGGGCAACGTGGCGCTCGCTCGCCCGGCCCCGCTTTCCGATATCACCGATGAGGTGGAATTTTCTTCTCGCCAGGATGTAGGCAGGGTGCCCTTTGGCATGATCGCCTCTACGACCCTGCTGGTGGCAGCGTCTACGTCCATTACCTTCTTGGCCGGCCCACTGTCCGGCGTGACCTCTCGCGCTGCCGAATCCGCGCAGGATACGTCCATTTACCAGTACGCGGTACTGGGCGACCGCGCGGATGACCCCACCCGCCACCTCAACCAGAAGGAGCGCTACACCGGCGGCGCTGATTCCTATAAGAATCGCCGCAACCCTTCCCCGGAGGTGGAGCCGCCGGATTCAGCGGGTTTGGATGCCCGCACCGATCCGGAAGCCGGTGGACGCGATGCGCATTCCACCGACGTAAAGTCCCCGGATGCCGCCAAGAGGAAGGATATTAGCGATGACTAACACGCGCTTTTCCGGCCTGCGCCACCGCTTCCACCCGTGGTTCATCGTCTGGCTGGTAGTCATGTGGTGCATGCTCATGGGCGAGGTCACCGTGGGCAACCTCGTGGCCGGGCTTATCATCGGTGTCGTCATTGTCTTTGCCCTGCCGCTGCCGGCCATGCCTATCGCCGGCATTGACGTCTCTTGGGGCAAGCTCATTGCGTTCATGATCCGCTGGTTCTGGGAGTTGTTCTACGCCTCGCTCAAGGTGGGCTGGCTGGCCGTGCGCCCGCAGCCGGTGCCCAAGACCGCCATCTTGGAGCTGCCCATGCGCTTGGATAATGAGTTCGTACTCTCCCTGGCCGTAACACTGTATAACCTGCAACCAGGCGGCACGGTGACCGATATTGACATTGCAAACCGCATGATTACCGTCCATATCTTGGATGCCCACGATGAGGAACAAATCCAGCGCGAAATCAATGCTGTGGCCCGTTTGGAGGCCTCATTCATCGAAATCTTTGAAAGGAGCCACCCCTAATGGATCCCCAGATCTATAACGCAATTTTGCTGGTGGCCGCCGCGCTGCTGGTGGTCTCCTTCCTCATCACCGTCTGGCGCATTGTCACCGGCCCCAATTCGCTGGACCGCTTGGTGGGCATGGATGGCTTTACCGCGATGTTCCAGTGCGCGCTGGCTACCTATATGTGCTGGTCGCTTAACACGACCGTGGTCTCAGCCATGCTGGTCATTGCGCTGCTGGGATTCATCTCCACCGTATCCGTCACCAGGTTTAGGAAGAGGGATAGCCAATGAGCTGGTCCTTTATTGCAGATGTACTCTCGCTCATCCTCATTATTGGCGGCAGCGTCCTTACCTTGGCCGCGGCCATCGGCGTCGCCCGGTTCAAGGACACGATGTCGCGCGTACACGCGGTGAGCAAGCCACAGACCACCGGTCTCATCCTCACCATTCTGGGCGCGTTTATCCGCATCACGGGCGCGGAATCCTTCAGCGTAGCCGAGCGCGGGGATTTAGGAATACTCGTTTTGCTGGTACTGTTTGCCATGTTCACTAGCCCGGTAACCGCGCAGCGCACCTCGCGTATCGCACGCCGTGAGGGTCTGTACGGCACCGAGGAAACCATGTCCCGCAACGACCGACCCGCCGCGAAGTCGCTGCGCCGCAAGTAGGAGACGCTTTTCACCGTGAAAAAGCTTTATGGGCTTCCCACTATGGTGACTGTGCTCGCCGCTCTTATCGGCGTCATCGTTTACCGCTTCAGTATCTTCGACGGCAATAGCGCCTTTGTGTGGCGCGTTCCCCTGGATCTGAAGATTTATTGGCTCGCCGGCGGCGAGGTGGCCCAAGGCGCGGATCTCTACGATAACGCCTATATCGGCGACCTGCCTTTTACCTATCCGCCCTTTTCCGGCACTCTTTTCACGTGGCTTTCCAGGCTTGCCGACGCCCCCTTAATCCTCCTCTGGCAGGGCGGCACCGCCCTCGCCTTGTTCACGGTTATTATGCTGGTCCTGCGCGAGCGCGGCCTCAAGCTCTCCCCGGCAATGTGGCTGCTGGGCCTTTTGCTGCTGGGCTGCACCCCGGCGAATGAGCCGGTGCACGGCACCTTATTCTTTGGCCAGATCAACATCTTTTTGATGCTGCTGGTGGCCTTGGACATCCTCCCACGCAAGCGCGCTTTGCCGGGCATCGGAATTGGTTTGGCCGCCGGTATGAAGCTCACCCCGGCCTATATGGGTCTGGTCTTGCTCTTCCAGAAGCGCTGGTGGCAAGCGATCATCGCCATCCTTACCTTCGCGGTGACCGTTGCCATTGGTTTCGTGACCATTCCGGATGCCGCCGATTTCTGGACCGACGCTATCTTTAAGTCCTCCCGCGTGGGCGAGCACACCAACCCAGGTGCGCAGTCCATTCGCTCGGTGATGGTCCGCGCATGGGGCATCGATGGCGGCTGGATCTGGCTCGCCGCCGTGGTCGTGGTCTTCATTTTGACCTGCCTGGCGCTGCGCACCGCGATGAAGCACCGCAATAATTCCGCCGCACTTGCGCTTGCCGGCATCAGCTCCTGCTTGGTCTCCCCCTTCTCTTGGTATCACCACTGGGTGTGGACGGTGCCGCTGGCCGTCGTCGTGCTGGTTGCCGTCAACCAGGGCCTGGGCAAGCGCCTGCCCGGCATCCTCGGCGCACAGGTCGCTGGCTTCGTATCGGTGCTGGCGATGTGTGCGGTAACCATGCCGTTTATCTCCGCCCCCGTGTGGCTATCTGCTGCTAGCCGCTCGCTCAACCACTGGGATCTGCAGCCGTGGGGAATGTTGGCTTTTACCGGCGCCGGCGTCCTCTTTATCGCCTTCTACGCGGTGTGGGGTTTTATCCCTGGCACCCAGCCGGAAGAGGAAGCGCCCGCCCCAGGCCGCCACCACTTACCTGCGCAGCCCGCTGGCGCAAAGCCCGCTGGTGCGCAACCTGCTTCCGCGGAGGCCGGGGCGCTCCCGGCGCGCTCGTTTAATACGGCAGCTACGAGCCGGAGGGGCCAGGGTCATCCACGGGCAGCGCAACCCGTCAGCGATGAAACGGCAGAAATGCCCGCGGTAGGGCCGGAAACGCGCGCGTTCCCGGCGGCTCAGGACATCACCGATATCCCCGATACCCCGGCCTACGGTCGCCACTCGCGCGCCGAGGACTAGCCCCCGGGCCCGCCTGCCCGCCGCTTTAGAGCGGGCGGAAGGTGTGCAACTCGCGGCAGGTCTCCTCGACCACCTCGCGCCAGCTGCCGGTCTCTTTGAAGAGACGGCGCTGCCGCTCATAGCCGGCACCGCCTTCGATAATTTCGTGGATGAGTTTTAGCTCGTTGACGCATCCCAGCTCGCGCGCAATGGGGCTAAGCTCATCCACCATCTCCGCTAGCTCGTCCTTAACCCAGGCCTCATCGGTCTCGCGGGAGGTAATCACCAGCGCATCCATGCCATAGCGGGCGCCGCGCCATTTATTTTCTGCCACGTGCCAGGGCTGCAGGGTAGGGAGGGGCTCCGCGGCGTCGATAAGCCGGTCGTAGTACACCACCAAGCAGTGGGTCAGCGCCACGATGGCGGAGAGCTCGCGCAGGTTGGACGTCGCATCAGAGACGCGCACCTCCACCGTGCCCCACTTGGACGCCGGCCGAATATCAAAGTGCATGGAACCGGTGTGGTTAATAACGCCGGAAATCGCTTGGTCGCGCATATAGGACTGCCACTCGGCCCAATCGCGGAATTGATACGGCATACCTGCGGTGGGCAGCTGCTGGTACAGCATGGTGCGGTTGGAGGCATAGCCGGTATCTAGGCCCTCCCACCCAGGCGAGCACGCAGAAATGGCCAGCAGGTGGGGGTACTTAGTCATCAATGCATTGATGATGGGCCATACACGGTCCTCGTGGCTAATGCCCACGTGCACGTGCGTGCCCCATAGCAGCATCTGCTTGCCCCAGTACTGGGTGCGCGCGATGATTTCCTGATAGCTGGGCTTATCCGAAAGTGGGTTCTCGCGGAAGTCCGTAAACGGGTGGCCGCCAGATGCCCAGACGTCTATGCCCAGCTTATCGGCGGCTTCTTCCACCGCGTTCAGGGAATTTTGTAGGTCAGCGATTGCTTCCGACACGGTGTGACAAATGCCTGTGACTAGCTCCACCGTATTTTGGAGAAATTCCTTTTCCAGATGGATATCGGGGTGGGTCGCATTGGCTAGATCGATAAGTTCCGCACCGCGCGGGACGAGGTCGCGCGTGTCGCGGTCCACGAGCGCTACCTCCCATTCCACGCCGAGCGTTGGTTCGGGAGAGCGGGCGAATTGTTCTGCCGGGATCTTCACCCATTCAGCTTAACGGCTGACAGGTATTAAGACGTGAATTTTATTTAACCTACTTTTACCGGCGGCCTTGCAGGTGCGGAATAGCTCAGATCACAAAAGTCCAAGACATTCGGCCGAAGAACTATGGTGCTTGCTCTTCGGCCGGATGGCCTTGGACTTTAAGTCAGGTGCACGGATTGCTTAGGCCTGCGGAACCGCCAGGGCGACGACGACGGCGCCGTCAGCGGTGGCTTCCTTAGGCAAATCGCGGTTCATCGGGGCGATATCGGCCTGGTAGCGGGCGGCTACCTCCTTGGCCAGCGCCTCAGCAGAGGCGTCGCCCTCGGGGAAGAAGACGGTGGTCTTTGGAACGGTGAGGACATCGCCAGGCAGGTTGCCTACGTAGCCAACCTTGAAGCCGCCGCCCTTGAGGGAATCGGCTTCCTTCTTGGCCTTGTCTACCTCGCCGGAATTATTAAGCACGCTGACCTTAATGTCATTGCGGTCGCGGGCGGCGGAGTGGGCGTTGTCCTCGCCTGCGGCTTCATTCTCAGCTGCGGCACGCTCGTCAGCGTCACCGGAAGCGGCTGCATCACGCGGCTTATCGCCCTCCCCTGCTGGGGCGGGGGCAGGAGCGCCGGGTCGATCGGATGCCTCTGGGGCACCCGGAGCGCGGGAGCCGGCGGTGTCGGGGCCAGCAGAGCCTTCGGGCGCGGCACCGATGGTGGAACCGGTGGAGTTTTCTTGCTTGCTCTCGGAGGCCACGGTGGAGTCATCGTCACCCGAGGTCATGGAGTACAAAGCCCAAAGGCCGAGCATGACGGCCACCGCGATGAGGACCATCGCCAGGCCGCGCAGCGGGAGGCCGCCCTTTTTAGCATGCGCACCGCCACCAGCGGGGCGCTGCTTAGCAGCACTGGAAGCGGAGGCGCCGGCAGCAGAGCCGGCGCGGGTTTCGTCGGATACCTTGTCGGTCGAATTTTCCGGATTCACATTAGTCACATACGCAACACTAGTACTCAGAATTAACTATCCGGGGTATTTCCCCGCGCGGCGCGCCGCGTGTCTTCTCGCTCCTCTCGCAGGCGACGCAGCCGTGCAACCAGGAGGGGATGGGATTGGGCGGCCGCGGGGGCGTCGAGAAGCAGGTTAAGGCGCTGGTGGTAGCGCACCGGGGAGATATCCAGCTGCGCACGAATAGCCTCTTCTTTGCGGCCGATGCTGCGCGGCGCGGTTTCCTCGAAGTCCAAAATGGCGGCGTCTAGGTCAGACAAGGGGTTCATGCCTAAACTGTAAGGCATGACTATTCGCCCCATCGTTATCCACGGCGAGACCGTGCTTCACGAACCCACCCAACCGGTGGAAGAATCCGAGATTTCCACCCCGGAAATGCAGCAGCTCATCGCGGACATGTATGAAACCATGGATGCCGCCCATGGCGTAGGCCTGGCCGCTAACCAGGTAGGAATTGGCAAGCGCCTCTTTGTCTACCACTGCCCCGATACGGATGGCCCCAATGGCACCGAGCTGCCGTCCGAAAAGGCAGGCATGCGCAAGGGCTGCGTTATTAACCCCGTGCTGGAGACCTCCGAGATTCCAGAGACCATGCCGGCCGATGACGGCTCCGATGACGAAGGCTGCCTCTCCGTTCCTGGCGAGGGCTTTCCCACCGGCCGCGCCGACTGGGCGCGCGTGACCGGCAAGGACGAAAACGGCAACGATATCTCCGTCGAAGGCTATGGTTTCTTCGCCCGCTGCCTGCAGCACGAGACCGGCCACCTCGATGGCTTCCTCTACACCGATACCCTCATTGGCCGCTATAAGCGCCAAGCCAAAAAGGCCATCAAGCGCCACGGTTGGACCGAGCCGGGGTACTCCTGGGTACCGGGCGAGGACGCCGATCCCTTCGGCCACGACGACTAATGTCACGTATTTTCCGCTCCGATGCCGTCCAGGTGGGCGAGCGCGTGGTGGCCCGGCGCGATTTCGGCGATGTACATAGCGATGTCATCGGGCATGTGCTCAGCCTCAATCCGCTGGTCATTCGCCCACAAGAGGTCGGCGGTTACCCTTCCGACCTAGATGCGGTGGAGATCCCGCCGGAGCAGCTGAAGATCATCAAACGGCTCTCCCCGCGCATGGTCCGCAACTCCGATATCCGCGCCGTGGAGGTTGCCGCGGCCGCGGCTTCCCCCGGCACAGACCACGCCTGGACCAGCGACGGTTCCTGGCTGTTGCGCGCGAGCGACGGGGTTTCCGGCCGCTCCAACTCGGCCGTTCCCCTGGGCCCTTCCGCGGGCTTCACTCCGGTGCCACTGGAGGAGATTAAGGCCTTCTACGCCCGCCACAACCTCCCGGTGCGCCTGGTGGTTCCAGAGCGCATTGGCAAGCCGGCCGAACGCCTGCTCGCCGACCCCGCCTGGGAGACCGAGCCGGAGGTCCTCGCCATGGTCCTGCGGGATCTGCCCACGCTTGCCGACGCCCCCTCTACCTCCCCCACCTTCCACATCGCCGCCCAGCCCGATGACGAGTGGCTGGCGATGTATCAATCCCGCACCGATGCCCTTCCTGCCGAGGCGGTGCAGAGCCTTGGCTCTCACGTCGAGGGAACGCTCGGCTTCGGCCGCCTAGTCCTCGATGGCGAGACCGTCGCCATTGCCCGCGGCATCCTGAGCGAATCTGGCGATGGCACCACGTGGCTGGGGCTTTCTTCCATCGAAGTGGCCAAGGACTTCCGGCGTCGCGGATACGGCACGCTCATGCTCCAGCACCTGCTGCACTGGGGGCGCAATAACGGTGCCGAGCACGCCTACCTCACCGTGCCGGCTTCCAATACCGCAGGAGTACGGCTGGCTGAGAAGCTCGGCTTCATCGAGCAACACCGCCGCATCTACGCCTGCCTGCGCAACTAAGCTCCGCGCTGCAGACTTCCGGTCTGAGCGGTGAGCCTTATGGGACTGCCCGCTGACCTCGCTGCAGCGGGCAGGTACTGTATGTGGCATGCGCATCGCCACGTGGAATATTAACTCCGTCCGCACCCGCATACAGCGGGCGCTGGACCTTATCTCCAAGCACGACATCGACGTTTTGTGTTTGCAGGAAACTAAGGTGAAAGACGATAAGTTTCCACGCGAGGCCTTCGAGGACGCGGGCTTACACGTCACGTGCCACGGGCTCAACCAGTGGAACGGCGTGGCCATTGTGTCCAAGGAAGAGCCGGAGGAGGTCTTGGTCGGCTTTCCGGGCCAGCCCGGCTTTGCCAAAGATCCGGAAAAACCACAAGACCGTGAGGCCCGAGCGCTAGGGGCCCGCATCCGTGGCGTAGAAATTTGGTCCCTCTACGTGCCCAACGGCCGCGAGATCACGGACCGCCACTATGACTACAAGCTGGACTTTCTCTATCACCTGGCACACTATGCGGAAAATAATGCGCAGTCTAAGCTTCTTTTGACCGGTGATTTCAATATTGCTCCGCGCGATGAAGACGTATGGGACATCGAAGCCTTCCGCGGGAAGACGCATGTCACCGAGCCAGAACGCGCCGCATTCCAGATGCTGGAAGAGGCCGGGCTCGAAGAAGTTACCCGCCGGTTCACAGAGGATCAGCGCTATACCTACTTCGATTACAAGGGTATGCGCTTCCAAAAGAACGAAGGCATGCGCATCGATTTCCAGTTGGCTTCAGCCCCACTTGCTCAACACGTAACCGGCGCACAGGTAGACTTGCTTGAGCGTGCCGGCGATAAAACCTCCGATCACTGCCCGCTTCTCGCAGATTACGATCTGCCCGATTTCGATTCCGTGAAATAGATGTCTTGGTCGCTTGATCTCAGTTTTTGGCAGCTTTTATTCCTGATCCTGGATTACGGGATCAAGATCGTTGCCGTTGGCTTCGTGCCCGAAGGCCGCCGACCTTCCAGCTCCACCGCGTGGCTGCTGGCAATTCTGGTACTGCCGTTTATCGGCCTGCCGCTGTTTTTGCTCATGGGCTCGCCGTATATCAACCGGCGCCGCCACCGCATCCAGCAAGAAGCCAATGAGCAGATTGAAAACGTCACGGCCCGCACCCCGGATCACCCACAAGGGATCCTTTCGCCCGAAATTGAATCGGTCATCAGACTCAACCGGGAGCTGACGGGATTTCCGACGTTGGTGGGCCACAACCTAGGTCTGCACGCGGATTATGACGAGTCCATTCGCGCCATCGCAGCCGCCATTGACCGCGCCGAGAAGTACGTGTCCATCGAGATCTACATCCAGTCCTGGGATGAGGTCACGGACGTATTCTTCGAGTCGCTGCGCAGGGCTACCGCCCGCGGCGTAAAGGTGCGGCTGCTGCTGGATCAGATCGGCAGTTTTAAGTACAAGGGCTATTTCAAGCTGGGCAAGCAGCTAACAGAGATAGGCGTGGACTGGCATCTCATGCTGCCTATTCAAATACACAAGGGCCGTTTCCGGCGTCCGGACCTGCGCAACCACCGCAAGCTGGTGATCATCGATGGCAAGGTGGGATTTATCGGCTCGCTGAACATGATTAAGCGCCAGTACAAAACCAAGGACCGGTACTGGATTGACTACATGGTGGAGCTCTCCGGGCCAATTGTAACTTCTATGTCTGCGGTCTTCGCCGTGGATTGGTACCTGGAGGCAGGCGAGAACCTTCCGCTCGATGAACTGCCTTATGATGACGCCCAGACTGCCGACGCCAACCACCTCCAAATAATCCCCTCCGGCCCGGGTTATACCACTGAGCCAAACCTGCGCATGTTCAACTCCTTGGTGCACCACGCCAAGGACCGGCTGGTGCTGTGCTCGCCCTACTTCGTCCCGGATGAGTCCCTGCTGGAGGCGGTGACCACCGCGTGCTACCGCGGGGTGGATGTGGAGCTTTATGTATCAGCAAAGGCGGACCAGTTTATGGTCAACCATGCCCAGTCCTCCTACTACCAGGCCCTGCTAGAGGCAGGCGTACACATCTACCAATTCCCCTACCCCTTTGTGCTGCACTCCAAGTTCATCATTACCGACCCGGACGATCCCGGCCGCGACCCGTTGTGCATGTTCGGCTCCTCCAATATGGACCCGCGCTCGTTCGGCCTGAACTATGAATCCACCATGTTGGTGGCCAAGGGCGACCTCATTGACCAATTCAACCAGCTCGTAGCCAATTACCGCACGGTGTGCCACGAGCTAACTTTGGAGGAGTGGAATGAGCGCGGCTTCATCCGCCGCTACGTGGATAATGTCATGCGCCTTACCTCCGCGCTGCAGTAGAGCGAACACGAACCATCACGACTGCAGCGAAGACAGTCTGGCAACAAGAAACCGCCCCGGCGGGCAGCGAATGAACTGCTCCCCATTAGTTGGACTGAGAAATCAGTTGCCAACAACTAGTGGGG
>ERZ1031127.75-NODE-75-length-23213-cov-5.001943_pt1 | contig 23213 bp, 18 predicted proteins | sample MGYA00518224_ERZ1031127 | MGnify/ENA primary metagenome ERZ1031127 (study PRJEB33718, sample SAMN03159757) | human skin metagenome | collected 2014-05-20 | study: EMG produced TPA metagenomics assembly of the PRJNA266117 data set (Human skin bacterial metagenome and... | reverse complement strand
ACATGCAGGGACGCTGGTCGGTCCCGCCCGCCCCGGAGACCGAGCCCACCAACCGGTCGGTCGCCTACGGGGAGGCGTGGCTGGACAGGTACGGCGTTGTGACCCGGGGAAGCGTGGTGAACGAGAACGTCATCGGCGGTTTCGCGCTGGCCTACAAGGTGCTCAGCGGTTTTGAGGAGACCGGCAAGGCAATGCGTGGCTACGTGGTGGAAGGGCTGGGTGCCGCCCAGTTCTCCACACCCGCGGTGATCGACCGCATCCGTGCCCACAGTGATTCGGCCGATGTGGACGGCTGGCCCTCGGGGACGAAGGAGCCCCAGACGTACGTGCTCGCCGCCACGGATCCCGCTAACCCCTACGGTGCCGCGCTCCCGTGGCCGGAGGGTGCCCACGTCACCCGTTCCGCCGGTGCCCTTGTTGTGCTTGTCGACGGCCTCCTCACCGCGCACCTCACCCGTGGCGGTCGCGCCCTCACCACCTTCTTCGACGGCCTGCCCGAGCCCGTCGAAAGCTCCGTGCAGCGTGTGGTGACTGCCCTGGAGTCGGTCAGTCGGGTGCGGTTTAACGTCGAAAAGCTAGACGGTGAGCCAGCACTGACCAGCCCACTGACGGAAGCCTTCCGGCGCGCCGGGACTGGGATCACCCCGAAGGGGATCCGCATCGGTGGGCACCGGGGCACCGCCAGTGTGACACCGGGGACCCGTGCAACACCGGGGACCGGTGTGGCACCCGGGGCCCGCGGGGGAGAAGACGACGGTTCTCAGAGCACGCCTCCGTTGGTGAGGACGAGACGGAGAGGAGGCTACCCACGTGCCCGAAGGTGATTCCGTCTACCAGCTGGCAAAGAAACTCCAGTTCATGCGAGGGCGCCAGGTGCTCTATTCACAGTTGCGGGTGCCCGCCTTCGCGCTCGAACGATTCGACGGCAGCCTGTGCGACAATGTGTGGCCCTACGGCAAGCACCTCTTCATGCAGTTTGGCGACCGCATTCTCCACACCCACCTGAAGATGGAGGGTACCTGGTCGGTGCACCGCGCCGGGGAGCGGTGGCACAAACCCGGCTACACGGCCCGGGTCGTGCTGCAGCTCGACGGCGCACCCGACCCACAGCCCATTGAGATCGTGGGGTTCTCCCTCGGCTTCGTGCGCGTCTTCCCCACAGTGGACTACCAGCAAAAAATCGGCTACCTGGGGCCCGACGTTCTCGGCGCCTGGGATGCCAAGGAAGCGCTGCGGCGAATCATGCAACGCCCCGAGCGCCCCATCGGTACCGCGCTCCTCGACCAAAAAAACCTCGCCGGGGTGGGCAACGAATACCGCGCGGAAATCTGCTTCCTTGCGGGGATCCACCCCGCCACGCCCGTGCGAGCGCTGGGGCGCGAGGGTGTAGAACGGGTGCTCACCATCACGCGGAAACTCATGTGGGACAACCGGAACTCACCGCTGAGAGTCACCACGGGGGTGCGCAGGGCAGGGGAGACGAGCTACGTCTTCGGGCGCAACAACAAGCCATGCCGGCGTTGCGGAACGCTCATTACCAAGGGAGCGTTGGGCGGCATCGACCTTGGCGGGGACGCGGACGAACTCGAGCGCATTATCTGGTGGTGCCCGCACTGCCAGCTGCTGCTATGACGCGGAAAGGCAGTCTCACGGAGAGAGCCGGGTGAAAGGTGGCGCCCAACCCGGGCCACCGTTATTTCTTGGAGCTCTTCCGCTGGCGGCGCACGAGCCAGATGGTGAGCGCGACAAATGCGATGACCAGGAGAATCTTGATGATGAGGGAGAATTCCTCCATGTAATCGGTCACCGTGTGCCAATTTTCACCAAGGGTAAAACCGAGGTAGACGAGGATCGAGTTCCAGATCGCCGAGCCCAACGTCGTCCACAGGGTAAACTTCACCAGCCCCATGCGGTCGATGCCCGCCGGGATGGAGATGAGGGAACGAATACCCGGAACCATCCGGCCGAAGAACACCGACGGCGAGCCGTACTTATCAAACCAGGCGATGGACTTGTCCACGTCAGCTGCTTCAACGAGCCACAACCAGTCCGCGATCTTGCGCAGCCGATCTGCACCGACGAGGTGGCCGACAAAGTACAGGAGGTACGCGCCGAGGAGTGAGCCCACAGTGGCCCAGACGATGGCGGCGACAAGCCCCATCGATCCCTGGCTTGCGGTGAAGCCGGCCAGTGGCAGGACGACCTCGCTGGGAATAGGCGGAAAAGCCGACTCCAAAAAGATAGCGATACCCACGCCGGGTGCTCCCAAAGTTTCCATTAGTGAAGTAACCCACGACGTTATCGCATCAATCATATAATCGTTATCCGTTCTCGCTCTCGTGCGTAAATTGGCCCTTCACTATACCAAAGTATGGCCACGGTCCCGGGCGGGCACGATGCGAGAGCTTTGGAAAGCGCCTTAGGAGGAGAAGAACTAGTTGGGTACGGGTGTGGCCAAAGAAGCGCACATATGGCGGGAATACGATGATTGTGCGAGGGGACAGGGGTGCACCGTCACTCGTTGCCATAAAGGTAAGAAGATGCTAAAGGTAAGAAGATGCTTCGGCATGAACCAAAAGGTGTGGGGTCAGTACACTGGGGCCCATGAAAACACTGTTTAACATCATCTGGTTCTTCTTTGCTGGGCTGTGGCTCGCCATCGGCTACGTATTCTTCGGCGTCATCGCCTGCATTTTTATCATCACTATCCCCGCCGGTGTGGCCTCGTTCCGGATGGCACGTTACGTGATCTGGCCGTTTGGTCGCACACTCGTCCAGCCAGTTGATGGCTCCGGTGCACTGAGCGGTATTTCCAATGCGATCTGGTTCGTCGTCGCCGGGGTGTGGTTGGCAATCGGCCACATCACCACGGCCGCTAGCCTCGCCGTCACGATCATTGGCATCCCCATGGCGTGGGCCAACCTCAAGCTCATTCCGGTTACATGCTTCCCGTTTGGGAAGAAGATCGTGGACTCAGGCCATATCCCTGCGGGGTACGAGCAAGTAGTGAAAATGTAGGTTGCTCAACGCGGTAACGTGCTAAAAGTGTGTGCTTTTTATTGACAAAGCTGCCCCCGTGTCTTAGGACTGGGAGGCAGCTTTTCTAGTTAATGCGGGCCGTTATGACCGGTTGGTGCGGTACCAGCCGATGAGCTCATCCGTGGAGGAATCGCCTGAATTAGGTGTTTCAGCGCCGGTGACGGCAGGCAACAGATCGCCGGCCTGCTTCTTGCCCAGCTCCACGCCCCACTGGTCGAAGGAGTTGATGTCCCAGATCACACCCTCTGTGAACACGATGTGCTCGTACAGGGCAATGAGCGCACCGAGAACGCGCGGGGTCAGCTCCTCGGCGAGGATCGTCGTGGTCGGGCGGTTGCCCGGCATCTCCTTGTGATTGACCAGCTCGATGGGGGTTCCCTCGGCGGAAATCTCCTGCGCGGTCTTGCCAAAGGCGAGCACCTTCGTCTGCGCGAAGAAGTTACTCATCAACAAGTCATGCATCGAACCTGTGCCGTCGGCGGTGGGGAGATCCTGCGCCGGGCGGGCAAAGCCGATGAAATCGGCCGGGATAAGGCGGGTTCCTTGGTGAATCAGCTGGTAGAAAGCGTGCTGGCCGTTGGTTCCGGGCTCGCCCCAGTAGATCTCGCCCGTGTCAGTGGTCACCACCGTGCCATCGTGGCGCACGGACTTACCATTGCTTTCCATGATCAGCTGCTGCAGGTATGCAGGGAATCGGGACAGGTCCTCGGAGTAGGGGAGAACGGCGTGAGTATCGGCGCCGAAGAAATCGGTGTACCACACGCCGAGGAGACCCATGAGCACCGGGATGTTCTTCTCCAGTGGGGTTTCGCGGAAGTGAACATCCATCTGGTGGAAGCCATCGAGGAACCGCATGAAATCCATGGGGCCGATGACGCACATGAGGGCGAGGCCCACAGCCGAATCGACGGAGTAGCGCCCCCCGACCCAATTCCAAAAGCCGAACATGTTATTTGTATCGATGCCGAATTCGGCCACCTTTTCCGCGTTGGTGGACACAGCGACGAAGTGCTTGGCCACCGCATCCTCGCTGCCGAGCTTTTCCACGAGCCAGCGCTTAGCTGCGTGGGCGTTGGCTAGCGTCTCCTGCGTGGTAAACGTCTTGGAGGCGATAATAAACAAGGTGGACTCCGGATCGAGCTCATCGAGGGTTGCAACGAGATCAGCGGGGTCGACGTTGGACACGAACTTCCCGTGGATACCAGCCACCGCGTAGTTGCGCAGAGCCTTCGTGGCCATGGCGGGGCCGAGGTCAGATCCGCCGATACCGATGTTCACCACGGTCTTAATCGTGTGGCCGGTGTAGCCCAACCACTCGCCGGAGCGAAGAGCCGAAGCGAAGTCGCGCATACGCCCCAGCACCTCGTGGACGTCGGCGGCCACATCCTGTCCATCGACACTGAGATCATCCTCAGCGGGGATGCGCAATGCAGTGTGGAGAACCGCGCGGTCCTCCGTGTTGTTAATGTGCGTGCCGGTGAACATGTCCTCGATTTTTTCCTTGAGGCCGGCGGCGCGGGCAAGAGCAACCAGTTTCTCAACCGTCTGCTGGGAAATGAGGTTCTTGGAAAGGTCAACGTGCAAGCCTGCGGCATCAAAGGTGAACCGGTTTGCACGCTCCGGATCATCGGCGAACAACTCCCTCAGGTTCGTCTCGCTGATTTCTGCCTGGTGTGCCTCGAGGTCTTTCCACTCGTGAGTGGTGGTGATATCCGTGGACATGAACGCTCCTTCGTGTTTTCTACGTAAATCACAGTGTGTCAGTCGCTTCACCGGAACCACACTTTGCTACGAACCTTGCGGGCCCGCCGGCGGTATCGACCGAATCGACCGAATCGACCGCGCTGGCGACGAGCAGCAAAGTGTATGGAATTTCCGTTCCTGCCGGTGAAGGAACCAGTAACTTCATACTTTAGCCTGGAAAGGGGCCGATCGTCCGGATATGAATGTTGAGCCGTGGCTTGGATGCCCGCTTGTGCTGTGCAGGGGCAGCGCTGTGCTTGTTAGCCGGGCGGGATGCGGAGTTCCTCGGCTGCCAGTTTCGTGCAGGCGCAGGAGCAGGTGCAGGCGCTGCTTTCACAGCGGGCGCAGGGGCAGGCACAGGTGCAGCTGGAGGCTGCACCTGATGGGCTTCTTGCCGGAGCGAGAACTGCGGGAACACCACGGCTAGCTGGGTGCGCAGTGGTGCGGGGATCCACGCCGGATCGAGGTTCGCGATGAATCCTCCGAGCAGCGCCAGGGCACTTGCCACGCCGAGGGTGATCTCCACGGCGACGGTTGTTTCGTTGTGTTGCCCACCCTCTTCGGAGGACAAAGCTCCCCCGAGATCCTCGCTGCTTGCCAGCGCACTGTCATCCGATGAGAGCTGGGCGAGTGGGCTGACACCAATGCAGGTGCCTAACGCGCGGTGGAATGCCTTGTCACCTACCCGTTCTTCCATCCTTTCCACAGCCGGGGCAGCATTTCGTGCGGCCTCCCGCGCAATGTCTTTCGTCCGCTGATCGCTGAAAGCGTCGTATCGCTTGAGAAAAGGGTTCCCCTGGGGAAAGTATGGTGATGGCCGGTTCGTCTCGTACATGGACTCGGCCTCAGTTTTGCTGATGGTCAGGGGCCACACGATATCTGTGGACAATTCCAAGGAGGCAACCAATGAGGCAAAAAAAGAATCGGGTAGGCCGATCGCCACGCCGGCCACAGCCTCTGCTGGGGATTTCTCCGCTGAGATGGTTGATGCTGCGTTCTCAGCAGCTTGATGTGTGGCATCTTTTAAGCGCCGGACTTCAGATTCATCATCACGTGACGGCAGGATGGTGCACGTGTCGCCGTTGTCGTGGACCTCGAGAGCGAATGCCCCCGGGGTGCCAGGAAGAATGCCAGAGGAGAGAGTTGCCACGAGAGCTGCGGTGGCGATGGCCCGGCGTGGAATTTTGCCTCCTGCCGTCAGCGGTGAATGAGTGCAAGAAGTACGGTTTGTTGTGACGTTTGTGTGGGTCCCGGCACGTGCGCCGGAGCGAGGAAGCGTGCGTGAAAGCAAGCGAGTAAACATTGTTCCCCCTTTGATTGTGGTTTTCCCGGCAGAGGACTGTTCCTCCGCTGATGTGTGCTTTGGCAGTGAGAGACTGCGTGCGCGGAGGGTATCGTGGCGGCGCGTGGTGGTGCCGTGGCTCAAGCTAACCGCGTGCCGTGCGACGTCGCCGCGACGCTGACGGTTGGGTGGTGATTCCCCCTGTGCCCCGATCTCTCGCCGTTATCGTAGGTCAGGGGTGGCGGGCCCGCAGTGTAAGGAGATCGTTTCCCCTCATGTGGGGGAGGGGGACGCGGTGGTGAATACAGTTGGCACTATGAGTGATAAGAAGAATTATCAAAACAAGCTTTTCCTTGCCGGCCACTTTGTCGACGCATCCGACGGTGGCACGTTCGAAGTCACGAACCCGCGCGATGGGTCAGTGATTACCCAGGTCGCATCCGCTACTGAAGACGACGTGAAGAAGGCGTTCGATGCGGCGTGCGCAGCTCAGAAAAAGTGGGCCGCCACGAGCCCTAGGCACCGAGCCGACATCCTGTGGCGCGCGTACGAGGAGCTCACCGCGCGCAAGGATGAAATAGCCGAGCTCATGACGCTCGAGCTGGGGCGCGCGCTGCCGGATTCCCAGTCCGAGGCCACCTACGGTGCGGAGTTCTTCCGCTGGTTCGCGGCCGAGGCTGAGCGGATGCAGGGGGATTATCGGCTCGCACCAACGGGCAACGCCCGCATTGTTGAGGTCCAGCAGCCCGTGGGGCCGGTGCTCGCGATCACTCCGTGGAACTTTCCACTCGCCATGGGGACACGGAAACTGGGGCCGGCGCTTGCCGCAGGGTGCACCGTGGTTCTCAAGCCGGCCTCAAAAACGCCGTTGACCATGCTCTTGCTCGCCGAGGTTCTCCGCAATGCCGGGCTTGATGAGGGGGTTGTTTCTATCCTTCCGTGCTCGTCGTCCGTGTTGGAGCCGCTGTACAGTGATCCTCGCCTGCGCAAGCTGACGTTTACTGGATCCACCGCGGTGGGCAAGGAGCTCGCCGCGAAGGTTCCGACGGCCCGTGTCTCACTCGAGCTCGGTGGCAACGCCCCCTTCGTTGTACTTTCTGATGCCGACGTGGCGACCGCCGTCGAGGCCACAAGCGTGGCCAAGATGCGCGGTGCCGGCCAGGTCTGCATCGCTGCCAACCGGTTTATTATCCACAAGGACCTCCACTCGCAGTTCGTCTCTGCGGTCACCGATTCCCTCAAGGGGACGGAATACGGACCGCTATCGGGGGATGACCAGGTGGACAAGGTCACCGAGCTTGTCGACGATGCCGTGAAGCAGGGTGCCACGGTGGTGTGGCAGGACACCGTTCCAAGCGAAGGCTCCTGGTTCCCGCTCACCATCCTTGACAACGTTCCCACCTCTGCGCGGATGTACAAGGAGGAGATCTTTGGCCCCGTTGTAGCGGTGTACGAAGCGGAAAGCGACGAGGCTGCCATCGACATGGCTAACGACACCAACTTTGGGCTCGCCGCCTACCTTTTCAGTGCGGATCTGCAGCATGCGCTCGATGCGGCGGAGCGCTTGGAAGCTGGCATGGTCGGCGTTAACAAGGGCGGCATTTCCGATGCTGCGGCGCCGTTTGGTGGCGTCAAGGATTCCGGACTCGGCCGAGAAGGCGGGTTCCAGGGGATCGAGGAATTCCTCGAGTGTAAGCTCATCTCCCTTCCAGCCCCGGCGCAGCAGTAATAAGCCTGCGGTCATAACTCTCTCGATGGTGAGGACGGTCCCGACGCCCTACGACGGTTCCGTCCTCACTGTGCCTCCATGTCGGCGGATGGCATGGTGGAGTGGCCGTGAATAATGCGGCGACACGTTCGTTTTTCAGTGGGAGGTGAGGTCACTGGAATTAATGCCGTTAAACTTATCTATTCTGGAAAAATATTCGTTGGATGTGAAAAAATACGCACGAATGTCACGTGCTGCAATGGAGGAAAATAATTTTACACGTTCCGAATATTTTTGAACATGGCTGGATTTTGTTGAGCAATCTCCCGTAAGTACCCCTTTAGGGGGTTATCCAAAAGGGGTACTTTCTGTAGGTGTTAAGGCGCTGTGAACTGTATTAATGGCGAGTTAATTGCAAATTAACTGAATAAAATGCAAATTCCATTCACAAATTGTGGTGCAATTCCTGCATAGCCAAATACATTGCACATGAAATGGAGAGCCAGTGTTCTTAAAGAAGACCATCGCGGCGCTAGCAGCTGGGTGCCTCGCATTCAGCCTCGCCTCGTGCTCAAACTCGGAGAGCAGCTCGGAGGCGGGCGGTTCGACGCAGAGCGCAAACTACATCACCGCTCGTGGGTCTGAGCCCCAAAACCCGCTCATTCCGGGCAACACCAACGAGGTGGGCGGCGGTAACATCGTCGACCTCATCTACTCCGGCCTCGTCTACTACGATGCCGACGGTAATACCCACAACGACATGGCAGAGTCCATCGACCTCGAAGGCGAGAAGACCTACCGCGTGACGCTGAAGGACGGGATCACGTTCTCCGACGGCTCGCCGGTGACGTCGGAAAGCTTTGTCAAGGCGTGGAACAAGGTCGTGGAAGATTCGATGCTCACAGCCGACTTCTTCGAGCCGATCCTCGGCTTCAAGGACGGTGCCGCAAGCATGGAAGGCCTCAAGGTTGTGGACGATAAGACGTTCACCATCGAGCTCAACCAGCCGGAAGCAGACTTCCCCACCCGCCTTGGTTACTCTGCGTTCTACCCCATGCACGAATCGGCTTTCGATGATCTTGCAGCCTACGGCGAAAACCCGATCGGCAACGGTCCTTACAAGCTCGCCGAGTGGAACCACAACAAGGACGCCATCATCGTTCCTAACGAGGAATACAAGGGCGACCGCGTGCCGAAGAACGACGGTGTCCAGTTCGTGTTCTACGCCAAGGGTGACGCCGCATACTCCGACCTGTTGGCCGGCAACCTCGATGTGACCGACCTCATCCCGGATTCCGCCTTCTCCACCTTCGAGCAGGAGCTAGGCGACCGCGCGGTCAACCAGCCCGCCGCGATCTTCCAGTCCTTCACCATCCCCGAGCGCCTTCCGCACTTCGACGGTGAAGAGGGACAGCTGCGTAGGGAAGCACTCTCGTACGCCATCAACCGCGACGAAATTACCAGCACCATCTTCGGTGGCACTCGCACCCCCGCGACGGACTTCACCTCGCCGGTTATCCCCGGCCAGACCGATCAGCTCAAGGGAGCAGATGTTCTCAAGTACAACCCGGAGAAGGCAAAGGAACTGTGGGCTAAGGCCGACGCAATCTCGCCGTTCGAAGGTTCAGTGAAGATCTCTTACAACGCGGACGGCGGTCACCAGGCGTGGGTCGATGCTGTGGCCAACTCCATCCGCAACACCCTTGGTGTGGAGGCAGTGGGCGATCCGTACCCCGACTTCAAGAGCTTGCGTGACGAGATCACCAACCGCACCATCGACAGTGCATTCCGCACCGGCTGGCAGGCCGACTACCCGTCGCTGGGTAACTTCCTCACCCCGCTGTACTCCACGGGCGGCGGTTCCAACGATGGCGATTACTCCAACCCGGAGTTCGACTCCCTCCTCAAGCAGGCAGCCGGGGCACCGAACCCGGAGGAAGCAAACGTGTTCTACAACCAGGCTCAGGAAATCCTGCTCAAGGATCTACCCGCCATCCCGCTGTGGTACGCCAACGTGACCGGTGGCTACTCCGAGAACGTCGATAACGTCGTGTTCTCCTGGAAGTCCGTCCCGGTGTACTACGAAATCACCAAGAAGTAACACGTAGAGGGGTACTCGGCAGTTGTCGGGTCCCCTCACCCCATCCGTGAGGATGTCACGAATTGTTTCATTCACCCCGCTGCTGGGAATCGCCGCAGGTGCGATTCCTGCACGCGGGGTGGGTTCGTTTCACTCCTAGTACGCGGATTCGGCCTGTAACGGCGGAAGATCCCACGACCACACAATCTGTACTTTTTTAGAAAGGAGCGTCGCGCACCATGCTCCGTTACATCGGGCGGCGCTTGCTCCAGATGATCCCCGTGTTCATCGGCGCAACATTGCTTCTTTACTCTCTTGTTTTCCTCATGCCCGGCGATCCCGTGGCAGCGCTCGGCGGAGACCGAGGCATCAGCGAGGCGGCACGAGCTCGTATCGAGGCAGAATATAATCTGGATAAACCCTTTTTCATTCAATACCTTCTCTACCTCAAGGGCATCCTCACTCTTGATTTTGGCACCACATTCTCTGGCCAGCCCGTGGCTCGAGTGATGGCCAACGCTTTCCCCGTCACCATCAAACTTGCCCTTATGGCTCTCGCCTTTGAGGCCATCTTGGGTATCTCCATCGGTGTCATCGCTGGTATTCGCCGTGGTGGAATCTTCGACTCGACGGTTCTCCTCGTGTCGCTCTTTGTCATCGCGGTTCCCTCCTTCGTCATCGGCTTCGTCCTCCAGTTCCTCGTCGGGGTGAAATGGGGGCTGTTACCGGTGACCGTCGGCAGAAACGAGTCCTTTACCGCGTTACTCATGCCAGCGGTGGTGTTGGGAGCGCTGTCCTTCGCCTACGTGTTGCGCTTGACGCGGCAATCGGTGAGTGAGAATCTCAACGCCGACTACGTACGGACGGCCACTGCGAAAGGCATGAGCAAAACCTCCGTCATGGGGCGTCACGTGTTAAGAAACTCTCTCATCCCCGTGGTTACCTTCCTGGGTGCTGACCTTGGTGCCCTCATGGGTGGCGCGATCGTGACGGAGGGAATTTTCGGCATCAACGGCGTTGGTGGATCGATCTACCAGGCGATCCTCAAAGGTGAACCGGCCACGGTGGTGAGCTTCACCACGGTGCTCGTCATCGTCTACATCATCGCCAACCTCATCGTTGACCTCATTTACGCGCTTCTAGATCCGAGGATTCGCTATGCCTAATAACAAAGACTCGCGCCCTGTTTCTCCCAACTCGATCGCTGACAACACGGCGAGTACCACAGACGACATGATCCGCGTGCCAGAAAATGCTATCCGTATTGCGGATCCCGCTACCGAGGAGCAGATGGTCATCGAACGGCGCACGGGTGGGCTCATGAACGATACCGTCACCGGAGGCGAGGTGTTGCCGGGGCAGGAGTACTACGTTTCTGCTGTCGACGAGCAAGGCCTGGGTGCGGTGGACGCTGTGCCCGACGATTCTGCCCCCAGCTCCATGTGGGGAGAGGCGTGGCGGTATCTTCGCCGTCGCCCCATGTTCTGGCTTTCCGCAGCCCTCATTCTGTGCGCCATCCTGCTGGCGATGTTCCCGCAGATGTTCACATCCACTGATCCTCGCTTCTGCGAGCTGAGCAACTCGCTGGCTAACCCCTCCGCGGGCCACCCGTTCGGGTTTGACAGGCAGGGCTGTGACATTTACTCGCGAGTAATCTTTGGTGCTCGCGCCTCCGTCACAGTGGGCGTTCTCACCACCATCGCGGTGACCGTTCTCGGCACAGTCATCGGCTCCATCGCCGGATTCGTCGGCGGCATTTGGGACACGATTCTGTCCCGTCTTACCGATATCTTCTTCGCCGTCCCGCTCGTTCTCGCAGCAATCGTCGTCATGCAGATGTTCAAGGAGCAACGCACCGTGTGGACGGTGGTTGTGGCCCTGAGTATTTTTGGTTGGACGAACATCGCACGTATCACTCGTGGCGCGGTCATGAGCGTGAAGAACGAGGAGTTCGTCCCCGCCGCACGCGCGGTTGGTGCGTCGAGGTTCACGATTCTTACCAACCACATCCTACCCAACGCCGCGGCCCCCATCATCGTGTACGCCACCGTGGCCCTTGGCACGTTCATCGTTGCGGAGGCGACGCTGAGCTTCCTCGGCATCGGCTTGCCGTCGACGGTTGTGTCCTGGGGCGGAGACATCTCCGCGGCGCAGGCCTCGCTACGAACCAAGCCCATGGTGCTGTTCTACCCGGCAATCGCGCTTGCGTTGACGGTGTTGAGCTTCATCATGATGGGTGATGTCGTTCGCGATGCGCTCGATCCGAAGGCGAGGAAGCGCTAATGGGATCACCAGCAAACGACAACATGAACAACACAGTGGAAGTAGGAGACCAGATGGAAGCGACCAGCAATGCCACTCCGCTCTTGCAGGTGAACAACCTGAAGGTGGAGTTCGAGTCAACCACGGGCGTGGTGGAGGCCGTTCGCGATTTCGACCTCACCATCTACCCCGGGCAGTCCGTGGCGATCGTCGGTGAATCAGGCTCCGGAAAGTCCACTGCAGCCATGAGTTTCTTGGGCCTCCTTCCCGGCACCGGAAAGGTATCCGACGGGTCGATCCGATTTGAGGGCAAGGAGCTCACGGGACTCACCGATAAACAGTGGCAAGAATATCGCGGTTCCCTGATCGGTCTGGTGCCACAGGATCCGATGAGCAACCTCAACCCGGTGTGGAGAATCGGTACGCAGGTGGAAGAGTCGCTGCGTGCCAACAACATCGCCAAGGGTTCCGCGGCCCACGAGAAGGTAGTTGAGCTCCTCAGACATGCGGGCCTGCCGGACGCGGAGCGTCGTGCGAAGCAGTTCCCGCACGAGTTCTCCGGTGGCATGCGGCAGCGTGCCCTCATCGCCATCGGTCTCGCTGCGAACCCGAAGCTCCTCATCGCCGACGAGCCGACCTCCGCGTTGGACGTGACGGTGCAAAAGCGCATTCTCGATCACCTGGGAACACTCATCAAGGAATCGGGCACCGCGCTGCTCTTTATTACGCACGACCTGGGTCTCGCCGCCGAGCGTGCAGACTTCGTCGTCGTCATGCACCGTGGCCGGATTGTGGAAAAGGGCCCGAGCCTGACCATCCTCCGCAACCCCCAGCACCCGTACACGCAGCGGTTGGTGAAGGCCGCGCCGTCGCTCGCCTCCGCGCGCATCCAATCCGCACGGAATCAGGGGCTCACCTCCTCTGAACTTAAAGCCTCACGTGGCGATAGCGAGGAAACCGTTATCGACGTCCAGCACCTGGTCAAGGAATTCGAGATCCGCGGTGCTCGCGGCGCGAAGAAGGTTCTTCGTGCTGTGGATGACGTGTCGTTCTACCTCCGCAGGGGGACAACAACGGCGCTCGTGGGTGAATCCGGCTCTGGTAAGTCGACCGTCGCCAACATGGTGCTCGGGCTATTAAAGCCTACCAGCGGCACCGTCACCTACGAGGATCGAGACATCTCCACCATGAGCGAGAAGGAGCTCTTCGGGCTGCGCAAGAAGCTCCAGGTGGTGTTCCAGAACCCGTACGGTTCGCTCGACCCGATGTACTCCATCTACCGCTGCATCGAGGAGCCCCTGAGCCTGCACAAGGTGGGGAACAGAAAAGCGCGGGAGAAGCGCGTGGCAGAGCTACTAGACATGGTGAACATGCCCCGGTCCTCCATGCGGCGGTACCCCAACGAGCTGTCCGGCGGTCAGCGTCAGCGCATCGCGATCGCTCGCGCCATGGCCCTCCAGCCGGAGGTGCTCATCCTGGACGAGGCGGTAAGTGCGCTCGATGTATTGGTGCAAAACCAGATCATCCAGCTTCTCGCCGATCTGCAAGAGGAGTTCCGCCTGTCCTACCTGTTCATCACGCACGATTTGGCGGTGGTCCGCCAGACTGCCGACGATATCGTCGTGATGGAGAAGGGAAGAATCGTAGAGAAAGGCACTGCGGATAGCATCTTCGATTCGCCCCAGGAAAAGTACACCCAAGAACTCATCGCCGCCGTTCCGGGCCTCAATATTGAGCTCGGCGCGGGGCACGAATTGGGAATCAACCTGGATTAGGGGTACCACGTAGAAAGCGGGGCCGGCTGTTGGGCTGGCCCCGCTGTTCGCTTTTCGACGGTTCCTAGCCGAGCTTTCCTCGCCCCATGCGGAGGAGTATCGCAGCGAGGGCGGGGCCCTCTTCCCCAATCTCCTCGCGGAACTGGTTAACGATCTCCACCTCGCGGGTGTGAACAAGCCGTACCCCACCCGAGGCGCGGCGAGTGCGTCCAATGCGCTGAGAGATCTCGCTGCGCTTTTTTACCGCGTCAAGGATCACTCGATCGAGGCGGTCGATTTCTTTCCTGAGCTGGGTAATTTCAGCATCGCTTAACTGATCTTCTGCGCCGGTGTTACTCATACCCGCTATTGTATTACTCGTTATGGCACCTACAGATCTCGTTTCAGACCTTAACCCGCAGCAACGCCAGGCCGTCCTGCACGATGAGTCCCCGTTGCTCATCGTCGCTGGCGCTGGTTCCGGCAAAACAGCAGTACTCACACGCCGGATAGCGCACTTGCTCAAGTTCCGAGGGGTTCAACCGTGGCAGATCCTCGCGATCACCTTTACCAACAAAGCGGCGAAGGAAATGCGCGAGCGCGTGATTAACCTCATTGGGCCCGAGGCGAACACCATGGCGGTGTCGACCTTCCACTCGACGTGTGTGCGGATCCTGAGGAGAAACGCGCAGCTCGTACCGGGGCTGAATTCGAACTTCACCATCTACGATTCCGACGATTCCAAGCGGCTCCTGCAACAGATCGCTAAGGACATGGATCTGGACATTAAGAAGTACAGTCCCCGGGTGCTGGGAAACAAGATTTCCGGGTGGAAAAACGAGCTCGTCGGTGTGGACCAGGCAACCAAAGAGTCCTCGCTCTTCGGTTCCGTGTATGCCACGTACCAGCAGCGCCTGCGGCGGGCGAACGCGCTCGACTTCGACGATCTCATTGGTGAGGTCGTGAGGATCTTTCACGAGCACCCGGACGTCGCTAGCTACTACCGCCGTCGGTTCAAGTTCGTGCTTGTCGACGAGTACCAGGACACCAACCACGCACAGTACGAGTTCATCTCTGCTCTCGTGGGCAAGGACGGTTCGGGGCTGTGCGTGGTGGGCGATGCCGACCAATCGATCTACGCGTTCCGCGGCGCGACCATCCGCAACATTCGCGAGTTTGAGCGAGACTTTCCTAACGCCACCACGATCCTTCTGGAGCAGAACTACCGCTCCACACAGAACATCCTGTCGGCAGCCAACGCCGTCATCGCCCACAATGAGCACAGGGGTAAGAAGAATCTGTGGACGGACAGGGGAGAAGGCACCAAGATCATCGGCTATGTTGCTGACCGTGAGGAAGACGAGGCCCAATTCATCGCCAGAACCATCGACGAGCGTCACCTGCCTTATAACGAGGTTGCCATCATGTACCGGACCAACGCGGCCTCACGTGTCATTGAGGACGTGTTCATCCGCACGGGAATTCCCTACCGGGTCGTTGGTGGAACAAGGTTCTACGAGCGCAAGGAAGTGCGTGACATCATCGCCTACTTGCGTGTTGTGGATAACCCCGATGACGAGGTGAGCCTGCGCCGGATTGTCAACACGCCTCGCCGTGGCATCGGCGATAAGGCCCTCGCATTCGTCACCGCCTTTGCCTCGCGGGAGAACATTTCTCTGTACGAGGCGATGAAGCGGGCCGATGAGGTTGACTACCTGGGGGCGCGAGGTAAGAATGCGATCACCAAGTTCGTCACCATGATGGAGGAGCTAAGGAGTGAGACACCCGAGGTGGGCGATCTCATCAACCTCATCACGGACGTGTCTGGGTACCGGGAGGAGCTAGAGAAATCGAAGGATCCCCGGGACGAGGCGCGCCTGGATAACCTTAACGAGCTGGTTGCCTACGCCCGCGACTTCGCGAGCCAGGCGCGTGCCAACGACGAGGACGATTCGGTCCAGGCCTTTTTGGAGCGGGTCTCGCTCGTTGCGGATGCCGACCAAATCCCCGATGCGGGCCAAGGAGTTGTCACTCTCATGACCCTGCACACAGCGAAGGGGCTCGAGTTCCCCTACGTGTTCCTGCCCGGCTGGGAAGAAGGGCAGTTCCCCCACATGCGCTCCCTGGGGAGCGCGGAGGAGATTGAAGAGGAGCGTCGCCTTGCCTACGTGGGCATCACCCGTGCCCGTAAGCAGCTGTTCGTTTCGCGTGCACTCATGCGTATTGCGTGGGGCAACCCCCAAACCAACCCCGAGTCCCGGTTCCTTGCGGATATCCCCGCCTCGCTCATCGAGTGGGAGCGTGAAGAACCGAGCTACGGTGCCGGCAGTTACGGCGGATACCATGGAAGCGACGGTTGGCTGGGAGGCCCGCGCCGGGTAAAGAAGAAGCCCGCGTCATCGCAGTCCGTTCCCGCATCATCGTTGAAACTGGTGGTAGGGGATATGGTTAACCACGAGAAGTATGGTGTGGGGACGGTCAAAGAGGTCAGTGGCATTGGTAAGCACACGACCGTGACCATCGACTTCGGGTCCCATGGAACGATCAGACTGATGCTCATCGGGAATATCCCTATGGAGAAGCTGTAGCTTCACTTGGTAGACCCCACAGGGGTGATGTACTCCACACGCAGATGGTGACGGCCATCCTCGTGTGGAGTTTCCATTTCCCAGGCTCGGTTGGAGTTGATCCGTCCACCGGACCTGACAACGAGTGTGGGGGAGGAACCTTATCTGGGAGCCCACTCAGGTGCGTGAGAAATCGCCGTTTGCAGGGGCCTCTCACGGTCCGAACGCCGCTTCGCGGCTCCTTACCTGAAATCAGTACCTGAGAGCGCGAGAAGAGCTCTCAGTGTTGATTAAGGCGTACTTAGTAAAAATTAAGGCCCGACTGAATCGCCAGGCCTTGTTTTTGCAATTAGGTAGATAAAATTCTAAAGGTTGATTCCGCGCTCAGCGAGCCACGGGATAGGGTCGATTGCTCCGCCTCCGTTGGGGTGAACCTCGAAGTGAAGGTGGGGGCCGGTGGAGAAGCCGCGGCTTCCGATACCTGCGATGCGCTGTCCAGCCGTAACGTGAGCGCCTACCGTGGTCTCGACGGTCTCCATGTGGCCGTACACAGTGACGGTACCATCTTCGTGCTGGATGCGGACCCAGTTACCAAAGCCGGATGCGGGGCCTGCGTCGATGACAACGCCATCTTCGGCGGCGACGATGGAGGAGCCCATCGGGCCGGCGATATCGACACCTGCGTGGAGAACGCCCCAGCGGGTGCCGAAACCGGAGGAAAGAACGCCTTCAGCGGGGCGAACGACTAGTGGAGCACGGGCAGCTTCATCGGCGGCTGCGCGCTCGTTGTCGTACTGAACGGCTTTGGCGATCTGATCTTGGACATTGGCCGCCGGCTTAAATTCGGCGATGTTAAGTACCTGAGGGGATTCCTCAGCGGTAGAAGCGGTGGTAGTGGTCGTTTCCGCAACGAGTTGCACCTCGTTGTGAACGGTAGGTGCAGCTTCTGCAAACGTATTTGCTGCTACGGCGCCCGTAGCACCGGCGGTGGAAACAACACCAGTAGTGACTGCAACAAGACTGATGCGACCTTTAGGCGCGCTTGAGGGCTTGCGATGTGCCCCAGCTGCCGACCGCTGATGAGCCATGTTTGACTCCTCCAACCTCTGTAAATGGCCACGTGCGAAGCGCTTGCCGTTATAGCTGCTTCACTTAATCGTGACCATTCTGTTACCTATATTGCTTAACGAGTTGTAACGATAGCGTAACGAAAACGTCGGAGCAAGCAGAATTCGTTCCTCTCTTAGTCGTTCTTAAGTTTTGGAATGTTACATATCGTCCGAAGGTTGGATGGTGTACTTGGGGCTGTTGCGCACGCCTCCCTCACTTGAATCGCGATTCATGGCAGAGTTTAAGCGTGAATGTAAATGTAGGACCTTCTCGTAATTCCGCACGTCCCGGAGGATCGTCGCGCCGCGGAAGGCGCCCCGGGCAGGCAAAAGGTGACTTGTCAACCACTGGCCTCCTTGGTGGGCGAGGTTCTCGCACTCGTCAATTAGTGACCCCTTTTGTCTTTGCAAATGTGATAATTATCACAATTTGTGTCGCTGTATCGCTCGCGTCTCTGTTGTTTACTTCCACCACATTGGTTGCACTGCCGGGGACGATTGCCCAAACCTATGTGGTACTCAATGCCGGCGCTATTTCGGGCAGCGGTCAGGTCGTCAGCGCGGTGCCGTTGTTGCCGGCAGCGTGCGTGTGGGCACTCATCGCTCGTACCACCTTTAACCTGGTGCGATACAAGGCCTCGATTCGCGATCTGGAGATCATTGCAGCTGTGGCGGTGCTCCTGCCACTGGCGCTGACGCTCACAGCGGCGGCGATGCTGTGGAGTGCCTCCCAAGTCTTCGAGATGGGGATCCCACCGGCGGTCACCTACGTCCGTGTTGGAATGCTCCACGGCTCAGCGGTAGCCGTGGGGATGGGCCCCCGCCTATGGAAGGCGTTGGCTTGCCGCTTTGGTGTGCCCGAAGCGTGGGTCAGCGCGGCGTACACAGCTCTCAAGCTCACCGGCCTGTGGCTCGGGGCAGGGTTGGTCCTTGTCATCGCAATGACGGTTGTGCGGTGGCAACCCGTTGGGTATCCGCTCGTTGCGGCGGGGTTTCTCCCCAATGCGGCGATCGCCGGTGGCGCCGTTCTGTTGGGCTCCGACTTCCGGGTGGGCGACGCGTGGGTATCTGCATTTTCCGCCAACCCCGGGTTGCTTCCGCCAGTGCAGTGGCTCGTCGCGATGCCGGAAACCGTTCACCCGGCGGCCGCATTGCTGCTCATGGTTGCCTTTGTTATCGCCGTCTACGCTCTGTTTTCCAGCCCTGAGTACGGGCTCGCCGTTGCGCCGTTCGCAGCCGTGTGGGCTGGCCTCCTGCAGCTGTGGTCCGCAGGAACCGTAGGCGTGCTGGGATATGTGGGGCCAACATGGTGGTTGACGATGGTCATGGCGTTCGTGTACCCGGCGGCCATAGGATTGGGCGCGGTGATCGTCCGACTGGTCACGGGCAAGAAGAGCCTGTGGGGAGAGGCCGTGAGCGACGATGATACCGGAACCGAGAAGCCGGAGGAGAACTCGGAATACACGGCGGACTCGCAGGAGGCTGAATCGTCAAACGCAGAGGCACCCGTGGTCGAGGAAAATGCAAGTGACCAAGACGAAGCCTCGGATTCCGCCGACATCGCTTCACCAGCGCCCGCGGATGGCGAGCTCGATGATGCCGAGGGTAGTGGTGCCGAAGGCATCGGTGCCGAGGAGAAGCAGGCACCGGAAGTCAACGGTGCTGAGGTCGAACTTTCGGGTGACGTAGACGGTGAGTCTCATCCGGAATCGTCTGAATTGTCACACGAGGGTCCTATTTCTGCTGAAAGTGCAGCTGAGAGCAGTGAGCCGGGGTCCAACGGCGAGGAGGGAGACGCTGAAAAGCGAAAGGGTGGCATCGATTCGGATCCGCAGGTGTCTACCGCGAACCTCCCCCAAGGTGGACGCGAGAGTTCCGATATTGGCGGTGATGGGGGAGAATGGGGAGAGTAAACCGCGAACTTCGAAACGAAAGTCGTAACCGACGATGGCACAGAAGCCTCCCACCCTGCCGACGATCCCCAGCGACCTCGGCCTAGTACCTCCGGAGAAAACGATGCCTCCGGACAAACCGACCACGATAGTGGTTCTCGCCTCTGGAACGGGAACACTGCTCCAAGCTCTCATCGATCGGAGCAGTAAAACCTATTCCATAGCCGCCGTCATCACCGATCGGCCGTGTGAGGCGGTCGACAGGGCAGCTCGTGCTGGAATTCCGCACCAGGTAGTCACCTTTACGGCGGACGACCGCGACGGCTGGAACCGCGCTCTGCGCGATGCCGTCGCCGCGTATTCTCCCGATGTGGTGGTCTCCGCCGGGTTTATGCGGATCGTCTCGGCGGATTTCTTGTCCGCCTTCGACGTGGTGCTCAACACGCATCCGGCGCTCTTGCCAGCGTTTAAGGGGGCACACGCAGTGCGGGATGCACTCGCCTACGGGGTGAAAGTGACGGGCTCAACCGTGCACAAGATGGATGCCGGGATGGACACCGGCCCCATCGTCGCACAATGGCCGGTCACCATTTCCGAGGGTGATGATGAATCGACGTTGCATGAGCGAATTAAGATAGTCGAACGTCAATTGATAGTGAAGGTTCTCGAGGAAGGCTTGTGGCGTGACCGAAAATAATACCGACAAAATTGCCATCAAACGCGCTCTCATTAGCGTGTTTGATAAGACAGGACTGGATGAGCTGGCCAAGGGGCTGCACGAAGCGGGGGTAAGCATCGTCTCCACCGGCTCCACCGCGCAGGTGATCCGCGACGCGGGGGTCCCTGTTACCGATGTCAGCGAGGTTACGGGCTTCCCAGAGTGCCTCGACGGGCGCGTGAAGACCCTGCACCCCGCCGTCCACGCGGGGATCCTCGCGGATACTCATGTTCCGGAGCATGTTGAGCAGCTGAAAGAACTCGGCATCGAGGGCTTCCAGCTTGTTGTGGTTAACCTGTACCCCTTCCAGCAGACGGTGGCGTCCGGTGCGGGCTACGCGGATTGCGTGGAGAAGATCGATATCGGAGGCCCCTCCATGGTGCGCGGCGCCGCCAAGAACCACGCCTCCGTTGCCGTGGTTGTTGACGCTGCCGATTACTCAAAGGCAGCCGAGGCTGCTCGCAACGGCGGATTTAGCTACCAGGAGCGCCAGCGCCTCGCCCTCAAGGCGTTCACCCACACCGCCGATTACGATGCCCACGTGTCCGCCTGGTTCGCGGCACAGCTCGGCGGAGAAGCACCAGGTGCCACCCATGAGCTCCGCTACGGTGAGAACCCGCACCAGAAGGCGAGCATCCGGGTCACCGGCGACGGTCTCGCCGCCGCCGAGCAGCTCAACGGCAAGGAGATGAGTTATAACAACTACCGGGATGCCGACGCGGCATGGGCCGCAGCCTGGGACCACGAGGAACCGTGTGTGGCCATCATCAAGCACATGAATCCCTGCGGTGTGGCCATCTCGGACGTGTCCATCACTGACGCGCACAAGAAGGCACACGCGTGTGACCCGATGAGCGCCTACGGCGGAGTGATCGCCGTCAACCGCGAGGTCACCCTGGAGATGGCGCAGCAGGTGCGCCCCATCTTCACCGAGGTCATCATCGCCCCGGCCTACGAGCCCGCGGCCCTGGAACTCCTCAAAGAGAAGAAGAACCTGCGGATCCTGCTTTCCGCCAAACCGGAGCGCGGTGGCACACAGACCACCTTCATCTCCGGTGGCGTTTTGGAGCAGGACCGCGACGTGCTCCAGGCGGAAGGGGATGACCCGAAGAACTGGACTCTGGTGTCCGGTGAGCCCGCGACTGCTGAGGTCCTCGCCGATCTGGAGTTCGCGTGGCGCACGATCCGCTGCGTGAAGTCCAACGCCATCCTCATTGCCAACCACGGCTCGACCGTGGGCGTGGGGATGGGGCAGGTGAACCGCGTTGATTCCGCAAAGCTTGCGGTTGAGCGCGCCAACACGCTTGCCGACGGCACGAACCGCACTGCCGGTGCCGTCGCCGCCTCCGATGCGTTCTTCCCCTTCGCAGATGGCTTTGAGATCCTCGCCAACGCCGGCGTCCAAGCTGTTGTCCAGCCCGGTGGCTCCATCCGCGACGAGGAGGTCATTGAGGCCGCTAAGAAGGCCGGCGTGACCATGTACCTAACCGGCACGCGCCACTTCTATCACTAGCAACGAGGTTCTTGTTCAATAGCCCCGTGGGAGGACCACCTTGAATGGTAGCCCTCCCACGGGGTTTGTTTATTCACGCTTGTGGGGTCACACCAGCTGCACGGAAAAGACTGTGTGCGTTCGAAAGACTTTCAAGGGGGGATTTCACTTGCTGAGTGAGACCGAAGACCATGGTGGAAAAAGCACCATGTTGGAAAGAGCAAAGTGCTGAGTATTTTGCTTATAGTTTTTCAGCGGAAGCAGCAAACAAAAAAGCGAAATCGCCTCTACCAACCACCTATCGTGCCTACTGTGGCGAATAGACGCTCGACTGCCTGCCTCTAATGTACTTCCTGGGTACGATAAACCCATGACGAACGAGAACATCATTTTGGGGCCGGCAATCATGTTTGTACCCTGCAACCGTCCGGAGCGGTTTGAAAAGGGCATTCAGCGGGCTGACATGATCATCCTCGATCTGGAGGACGGAGCGGGGGCCGAACACGACGAGCAGGCGAGGGAAGAGGCTAGACAGAACCTCATTCACTCCAACCTGGATCCAGCCCACGTCATCGTGAGAATCAACGGACCGGAGGCACCCGGATTCTTGGAAGATCTCGAGGCTTACAAGAAATCGGGGTATGGGCCACTCATCGTACCGATGCTGAGGGAAAGAATTCCCCCGGAGGTGGAGGACCTTCCCATCATTGCGCTCATCGAGACACCCCAGGCACTTGTACACGTCAACGAGATCGCAGCGCACCCGGACGTCATCGGCCTGTACTGGGGCGCCGAGGACCTCACCATTGAGCTTGGCGGCACGCATTCCAGGTATCAAGAGGACGAATCGAACCGGCCGACGCACCTGTACCGGGACATGATTCAGGTAGCCCGCACGATGGTGCACGTCGCTGCTGCGGCACACGGCAAGTTCACCATCGACGCTTCGTTTGCGGACTTTTCTGACCCTGAGGGTCAATACCGGGAAGCGGTCGATGCTGCGCGGATCGGGTTTGCAGCGACCGCCACGATTCACCCGGCACAGACGGAGCCGGTCCGCCGTGCCTACCTGCCCGACGAGGAAACGCTCACGTGGGCGCGCCGGGTGGTGGAAGAATCCTACAACCACCCAGGGCCGTTCAAACTGGACGGCCAGATGTGTGACGCGCCGCTGATCAAGCAGGCGTTCCGCATCGCCCGCAGGGCGGGGGATAGCGTGTAGACATGACAAAGCCCACCGGGAAAATTCCTGGTGGGCTTTAAGCTGTTATCTCCTCGGCCGTTTACCGGCTGGTGAACGGCAGGAGAGCCATCTCACGGGCGTTCTTCACCGCGGTAGCAACCTGACGCTGCTGACGCGGGGTAAGCCCGGTGACGCGGCGAGAGCGGATCTTGCCACGATCGGAAATGAACTGACGGAGCGTGTTCAGATCCTTGTAATCAACCGTCTCAATGCCAGCGGCCTTGAGCGGGTTCTTCTTGGGGCGGCGGGACTGCTCGATGCGCGCCCTCTTTGCGTTATTGCGCTTCATTTACAATCTCCCTAGAAATTACCAACTGGACTTAC
>ERZ1031127.74-NODE-74-length-23477-cov-12.190846_pt1 | contig 23477 bp, 15 predicted proteins | sample MGYA00518224_ERZ1031127 | MGnify/ENA primary metagenome ERZ1031127 (study PRJEB33718, sample SAMN03159757) | human skin metagenome | collected 2014-05-20 | study: EMG produced TPA metagenomics assembly of the PRJNA266117 data set (Human skin bacterial metagenome... | reverse complement strand
TTCGGTGACTGCCCGCCTTTGCATGCCAATAGTTATCCAGAAAGCCTAAACCTCGGGTCGGGCACAGCGCAGACGTGGCCCTAGTAAACCGTGAGTTTGGCGTTGCCGTCCGACCAGGAAACCACCACGTCATAGCCGGACAGTTTGAAAATCTTGGAGCGAACCACCAAACGGAACTGCAATCCTTGATCGGCCAAAGTGACCCGGCTGATGGACAGGCGGTTGGTGTCGGTGTCCTCAAAATGCCCGTCGTCGAAGATCCGCTGCCAGATTCCGGCGCGTTTCACCTGCCACTCATAGGTCGTGTCGAACAGGGAGCCGTCAGGGTCCATAATGGGTGCTGCCTCAAACGAGACGCGCGACCCCACCGGGACTTTTGCGCTGGACGGCATATTCTTTAGACCCTGCACCGCCACCCGCACCGGTTCAGAAGTAGCGGTACCTTCCGAAGAAATCGCTATCAGGCGGTATTCGGTGTTCTTCGACCGATCCCAGGACCAGATTCCATCGGGGGTGTAAGTTTCCTGGTTCGCTCCGGGGATGTCCCTCCAGGCTCCGGCATGATCGCGTTCCTGCCACTGATATTTCGGCACCGGCCAAGCCGAAACTTGCATTCGGATGGGGTTGACCAGCTTGTATCCCACCCCGGTCAGGGGCTGTTCCATCAGCCGAATTTGAGGGGCGGTTTTCTCCAGGGGGGTCAGCGGGTCGAACAGCGCCACCTGATATTCGTAGGTGCTCTTCGGGGCGTGCTTAACCCCTTCAATCTTGACTTTGTACACCAGGTTTTCCTGACCCACCGGCTTTCGTTCAATCGTGGGGAACTTCATCAGCAGGGTGGAATAGTCCGCAATGGCGCGGGGCGTGAATGTAATCCCCCGCTCACCGGGGTGAATGGTGGTGAGAGGAACCGGGTGCCCGGTCGGGTCAATAATGGTGGCTTTCGCGGTGGAGAGGTCCGCGTTCAGCACCGAGAAGCTCCAACGTTCCAAGTCCATCCCCGAGTTGGTTTCCCCTACCGAGGTCAACAATTGTTTGGGAAAGAACCCGGCGGAGGGCCAGCTCATCCATTCCGGGGTAGGGGCTTGGGGATCATGCATGGCTTCGGCGGGCAACCCCGGATAGGGTTCACCGGTACGAACCGAGATAGCGGTATAGCCGGCCACGGCTCCGATAGAAGACAGGGACAACTGCGGATCCATCATAAACAGGCGGTGCCCGAGCTGGTCATTGGTGGGGTTGGATTGGTTGGAATAATCCATGTAATACCACAGGGCAGTTTCCGCCGAAGTTTGTGAGATAGATTGGGCGAGGTTGGAATGCCTCGCCCCGCGCACCGCATCATCGGTAGCACAAGCAAACCCCTCCACCGCCGGATAGTGCGACAGTTTACCGTTGCGGGCGCTGACCATTGCGGCGGCTTGAGTGTAGGGAGCGATAGCCCCGGAGGTGTCCAGCGTCACCGCGTTCAAACCGTTGAGCCCGCGCATAAAATTCCAGGCCTCCATAATGGGAAGAATCCCGTCCGTTACGGCTTGGCCGGGGTCGCATTTTTCCAGGTCCACCCCGACACTCATGGCGGGACGAATCATGTTTTTTTCGTAATGTGCCAGGTAGGCGCGGCGAACTTCAGATTTAGAAGTCGTGTCGATAAAGTTGTCGTCCGGTGGCGCCGGCTGGTGCAGTTCGGCGGAGTGGACTCGGTCGGGGTTTTTTGCCGCGCCGAATTTGCTGCCATGCCCGCTAGCGGGAGCTTCCAGCACGCACGCCACGAGGATGCTGACGATGGAGACGAATGCCAGTACTGGCGTCAGTTTAGTGTCTAACGCACGGCGCATCGTTCAGCCCTCCCCTCGCAAAACGGCAACGCCCCGGCCTCCTTCCAATCTGACAAAGACCAGGTGATTTGGGCGCACTTTCCCTCTTTAATCGTATCGACCTTCATGAGTCGTGAATGAGAATTATATATCGCGACTTCTTGCAGGCGAGACCTGCGAAAGGGAGTTGGGCCCGCTTTTCCTCCTGCACGGGGTTTACCCTTGGTTTTTGCGCTGAGTGGGAGTGCAAAAGGTCGGGTGGGCATGGTGCCGGTGAGGCTTGTGTGATATAAATCACAAGTAGAAAGGGCGATTAGACCTGACAATTTCGATGGTGACAAAGCCCGCCGGAAAACCCCTGAATTTTACCCCATCGGGGAATTCGAGGTATCTTTCAGAAGGTAAACTCATTTTTTGCGCATTTAAAAGGAGTAAGACTTAGTGGCTGAAGCAAACCAAAAACTCGTGATTGTCGAGTCCCCGGCGAAAGCCAGAACCATTGGGAGGTTTCTTGGCGACGACTTCGACGTGGAGGCATCGGTGGGTCACATTCGTGACCTCGCGCAGCCGTCTGACCTTCCCGCCGCGTTGAAAAAGACCGGCTACGCGAAGTTCGCGGTTGACTTGGATCACGACTTCGAGCCGTATTACGTGGTTGACGGGGATAAGAAAAAGAAAGTCAGCGAGCTGAAAGCCCGGCTGAAAGATGCTGACGAACTCCTGCTGGCCACTGATGAGGACCGCGAGGGGGAGGCTATTGCCTGGCACCTGCTGGAGGTGCTGAAACCGAAAGTACCCGTGAAACGCATGGTATTTCACGAGATTACTAGGGACGCTATCAACCACGCCCTGAACCACCCCCGCGAGCTAGACACCGACCTGGTCAATGCCCAAGAGACTCGCCGTATCCTCGACCGCCTGGTCGGATACGAAGTCTCCCCCCTGCTGTGGCGCAAGATTCGTACCGGCTTGTCGGCAGGACGGGTGCAGTCGGTGGCGACCCGGATGGTCGTCGACCGGGAACGCGACAGGATGAGTTTTACCTCTGCTGAATACTGGGATTTGGTGGCCTGGCTGACTCCCGAGGCGGGCGGCACCGAGTTCTCCGCCACCTTGCGGGAGGTGGATGGCAAACGCATTGCGACCGGCAAAGACTTTGACGAGCACGGAAAGCTCAAGTCCGCGGCGCAAAAGGCCGGGGTGTTTGCGCTGGATGGTGCCACGGCGCGAAAGCTGGCTGATGCCATCAGCACGGGCGCGACCTGGTCGGTCGACGACGTAGACTCCAAGCCGTATCGGCGCCGTCCCCCCGCCCCGTTCACGACGTCTTCCCTGCAGCAAGAAGCGTCCCGGAAACTACGGTTGAACTCGCGAGACACGATGCGCGTGGCGCAGTCTCTGTACGAAAACGGTTACATCACCTATATGCGTACCGACTCGGTCAACCTGTCTGAACAGGCTATTTCCGCGGCTCGGTCCCTGGCGGTAAGCCGCTTCGGCAAGGACGCGGTCCCGGCTAAACCCCGCATCTATGAGACAAAAACGAAGGGAGCCCAGGAGGCTCACGAAGCTATCCGCCCCGCGGGGGAGCAGTTCCAGCTGCCCTCGAGTCTGGAAGGCAAACTCAATGCGCGCGAATGGAAGCTATACAACCTCATCTTCCGGCGCACCCTGGCTTGCCAAATGAACGATGCCACCGGCACCACCGTGTCGGTAAAGATTGCGGCGGTTCCCGCTGATGGCTCGGTTCACGCCGAGTTCGGGGCATCCGGAACGGTGATTGAAAATCCCGGTTTCCTCGCCGCTTACGAAGAAGGCCGGGATGAGGGCGATGAACCCGCGGTGACTTCCGGCGAGGGCAAGACCGGCGAGGCGAGACTGCCGCGGATGCAAGCCGCCGACCGGCTGCATCTCAATAACCTGGACTCCGGGCAGGAGCGGCAGCACTTCACGACCCCGCCCGCCCGCTACACGGACGCGTCGCTGGTCAAAGCGATGGAGGAACGGGAAATCGGGCGACCCTCGACCTATGCCTCCACCATTTCCACCATTGTGGATCGCCAGTATGTGTATCGCCGCGGACAGGCCCTGGTGCCGTCCTGGCTGGCGTTTTCCGTGGTAAAGCTGCTGGAAGAGAACCTGCCCGGGCTCATTGATTATGACTTTACGGCCGATATGGAAGCCGATTTGGATAAAATCGCGGCCGGAAAAGCCGACCGCACCCAGTGGTTGAAAGACTTTTGGTACGGTCACGGTAAAGGCTCTGACCTGCAAGGATTAGGGTTGCAGCGTGCGGTGGCGGAACTGGGAGATATTGACGCCGCCGCCTTGAATACGGTGGAGTTGGGTGAGGGAATCGCCCTGCGCGTGGGACGTTACGGGCCTTACCTGCAGCGCGGCGAGGAACGCGCGGCGGTGCCCGACACGGTGGCTCCCGATGAGCTGACCTTGGAAATGGCGCGGGAACTGCTGGAAAAAGGTGCCCAAGGCGACCGGGTGGTGGGGGTTCACCCCGAAACCGGGCTCGAGATTGTCGTCAAGAACGGCAGGTTTGGGCCCTACGTGGAGGAACTGGCCCCGGAACCGGAAGCCACACCGGAGAGCGAAACCAAAGCAAAAAAGACCACGAAAAAGAAACCCAAGAACCGGACGGCCTCCCTTCTAAAAACTCAGTCCCCGGACACGATTACCCTGGAGGAAGCCCTGCAGCTGTTGAGCCTGCCGCGCACGGTCGGTCAGGACAGCGAGGGCGTGGACATTGTGGCGTCTAACGGGCGGTACGGGCCGTACATCAAGCGCGGCACCGACACGCGTTCGTTGGAAAGCGAGGAACAGCTGTTCACGCTGACGACCGAACAGGCTTTGGCGTTGCTGGCGGCTCCGAAAACTCGCGGACGGGCAGCGACGTCACAAACCGTGATGATGGAGTTCGGCGAGGATCCCGAAACGGGCCAGAAAGTCACCTTGAAGAACGGCCGGTACGGACCTTATGTGACGGACGGAACCACGAACGCGACCGTGCCGCGCGGCACCGACCCCGCTACGCTGACCGAAAGTGCGGCGTTTGAACTGTTGGCGATAAAACGCGCCAAAGGGCCCACCAAGAAACGCAAGGCGCCGGCTCGCAAAACTACGGCGAAAAAAACTACTCGGAAAACGACTGCAAAAACTACGAAAAAGTAAGCGAAAACCTGCTGGTTTCGACCCTCAACAGCGGGACCACTCTTAGGGGAACCTGTGGAATCGAAAGAAGATGAGCCGCTTGGCCAGTAAAACTTTCTATTCACTGCGGTTCGCAAATTTTCGGCTGTGGTTTGTCTCGAATCTGTTTGCGGCGACCGCGATGTGGATGCAACGTGTCGCCCAGATTTGGGTGGTCCTGGTCGTATTGACCAACAACGACGCGTTCGCGGTCGGGATGACCACCGCCCTGCAGTTCCTGCCACAGCTGATTTTCGGTTTCTTTGGCGGGGCGTTGGCGGATTGGATGGACCGACGCCTGATGCTGCAGATTACTCAATCCGGGGTAGCCTTGCTGGGGCTGATTCTGGGGGTGCTGTTGCTGACTGGGCACGCCCAATTGTTTGAAATCTACCTCATCGCGTTCGTGACCGGCATTTTTGATGCCCTGGCGATTTCGCAGCGGCAAACTTTCATCTCGGAGCTGGTCCCGGCGGACTGCCTGCCTAATGCGGTAGGGCTAAACTCGATGGCTTTCAACATTGCCCGCCTCATTGGTCCCGCCCTGGCAGGGGTGCTCATTGCGGTGCTGGGGCCGGGTTGGGTGTTCGTCATCAACACGGCGATTTTCGTGATCCCGGTGGTGACTCTGGCGATGATGCGCCGGGATAATTTCTTTGCGGTCAAGCGCGGGGAGCGGCGCCGCGGCATGATTCGGGAGGGCTTCACCTACGTGCAATCCCGCTCCGATCTGAAAGCCATCATCTTCCTCATTACCCTGACCGGCGCTTTTGGGTTCAACCTGCAGATGACCCAGGCTTTCATGGCCACCGATGTCTATGCCAAAGGGCCGGGGGAGTACGGTTTGCTGGGGACGATGCTGGCTATCGGCTCTCTGTCGGGCGCGCTACTGGCGGCGCGGCGCGCTCACCCGCGTTTCGCGATGGTCATTTCCGGGGTTTTCTTTTTTGGATTGGCCGAGGCGCTTTTGGCGCTGTGCCCGACCTATTGGGCTTTTGCGGTCATGTCTATACCCGCCGGGTTCTTCATGATTACCCTGTTGACCGCGGCAAACGCCCTGATTCAAACGTCTACGCCCGAAAGTTTACGAGGGCGGGTCCTCTCGATTTACTTCGTGTTCAACCTGGGTGCCACGCCCATCGGGTCCCCGCTGGTGGGCTGGGTTGGAAAGACTTTCGGAGCCCGTTGGAGCATCGGTTTGGGGGCGCTGGCATGCATGGGCGCGGCGATAGCGGTGTTTATTTGGGCGCTGTTTGCTTGGCAGCTGCGGTTTTCCTGGCAGCGCCGGTGGCCGTTCCTGCTGATGGAAGGCCCTCGGGAACGCCACTACGACTGCGGGCCGAGCCCGCTGCAGACCGTCTATCCCGTAGACCCCGGCTATTACGGTCCCGAATCGGAGCCGGCCGAGGACGCTAGCGAGGCCCCTCGGGAAAATCCGGCCGAGGCACCTTGTGAAAACCCAACCGAGAACACTTCGGAAAACCCCAGCGGCAACCCTTCTGACGAAACCGGCGAGAACCCTAGCGCCGACCCTACAGACGGCTCTTTCGAGAACCCTGATAGCGGTCCCGACGAACGGTGATTTAGTCCAGTCCGAGTTCTTTGCGCAGGCGCGCGACATGCCCGGTGGCGCGCACGTTGTATTTCGCGGAGATTAGCGTGCCATCGGGGCTGACCACGAACGTGGAACGCACGACCCCGAGCTTTTTCGTCAGGGGTTTCACCTGCCACACGCCGTAGTCAGACAGGACTTTATGCTCCGGGTCGGAGCCCAAGGCAAAGTTCAAGTTCTGTTTGTCGCGGAACTTTTCCAAGGCGGGCATTTGGTCCGGGCTAATCCCGATGACCGTGTATCCCGCGGATTTTAGGGAGTTTAGGGAATCGCGGAAGTCACAAGCCTCCGTGGTGCAGCCCGGCGTCATCGCGCGGGGGTAAAAGTACACGACCACCCCGGCTTTTGCGTCCTTGAGAGCCTCGGCCAGGCAAAAAGTTCCTTCAGTGGTTTCGATGGTAAAGTCCGGGGCCGCATCGCCCACGTTGAGTTTCTGTTCCATGTCTCAATCCTACGACCCGCCCGGCATTTCGCCCCGCCCAGCGACCCCGCAACACCCCGTAACGGAACTGGAAACCGGAGCCAAGCCCTTGTGAAACAAGCGAGTGCGACTACTGTTCAGCGATGGTGACCAACAAATCGTCAGGTTGGACGGTGTAGCGAATCAGCGCGCCGTTGGCGTCGTAGCGTGGCGGAAGGACAACGGGTGTTTCGTATTGGCCATCGGCGCCACGGCGGCGAAAACCGATTAGCACCTCGTTCTTTTGGGCCGTGAGAGCCAGCATTTCAAAAAAGTTGAAGGCTTTGGGGGAATCGGAAAATCCCAGGTAGGAACCAGCTTTGCGCATATAGAGTTCGGAACCGTTGGGGCTGAGCAACTCCCGGAAAACTAGGTACAAATCACGGCTCTCTGAGATTTGCGCAATAATCAGGGCGGTAACGCTGGTGCCCACCACATAATCCTCGTTGCCGGTGTATTCGGCGAGTCTCCGATTTTGCTCAAGGTTCATTTCGCAGGTGATGGAGTAAGGCTCGGACGCCAGGGTGCAGAGTTGACGGACATAAAGGAGGCGCGAAAGCGTTTTTTCATCCGCCAGACTCATCCGGTTGTACAAGTCGTCCGGGTCAGGATGTGCATCGTCGGCTTGTTCCCACTGGAAGTCGGACAGTAGCAAAATGCTGTGAGTGCAGTCCCAGCTGGGGTCGCAGCCCGCGGACGCGGGTTCAGGAGTGGGCAGCCACTTCGCCAGTTCCTCATAGGAATCGATATTGCAAGCCGCGTAGCGAACATCGAGACCTTTGGGGCAAAAATTATTCGCTTGGGCAATCTTCGAGGCATTGTCCAACACCAGAATTGAAGCATTGTCGCTGAGGAATCCGCTAAAGCCCTCCAGCACGGAGGGGAGCAGGTCGTTAGCCCCGATAATGACGATGTTGCCCCGTGGTTTATCTGGAACCGTCCAAGGCTTCGGGTCATTTGACGAATCGCAGACTTTCTCGGTCAGTTCCTCGACCCCGTTGTCCTCCTCAATCAGATAGAGTTTCTCAAAACCGCGCAGTGTTCCCGGATTTGTTTCGTTGACTATGGAGGGAAACAGCAGACTGTGAGGAATTTGCCGGCGATTGAGTTTGTCGTCCACGCTCAGCCGCGGCGCGCCTTGACTCGTATAGCCGCCGATAGCCACCGCATTCTTAAGGTATTGATTGATTTCATAAATCGGGATGTTCTCAAGAGGTAGGGGGGTGCCGTTAAGTCGCAGGTTTGCGGTATCGGCGGAGTAAATTTCGCTATCTTGGTAGTTGAACAGCATGTTAAATACTTGGGATAGCCCCGGCTGGCGAGCGGAATTCGCCATGATTCTGGACATAAACTCTTCGTAGCAAATGACTTCGAGGAACTCTCCGCCGGCTATATAAGCGGCATTAATGTTCTTTTTCTGGTAAATAACCGCTGTGATATGAGGCCCGGGGCGCCGCGGTTGGTTTTGTTCCGACCCGGCCGCCACGTTTTCCAGATACTTCCGGCAAGCCATAATGGCTTTGATGGTGTAAAAGTCACTGTTGGCGTTGATGATGACGGAATGGCAGTTTTCTAGAGAGCACATCGCCAAATCGTTTTCGGCGTAAATTTCGCCTTTGCGGCAAATGACCCGAGTGTGTTTTTGGTACTTACGCTGCGGGGTTCCGTCTTGCAGACCCAAGCGAAACCGGTTGTGGATAGTGTCCTCCAGCTCTTGCGGGTCATGGTCCGAGGAAAGAATCACCACAGTTTTCTTGGGTTCACTGAGGTTGGCCAGAAAAAGCTGTTCCAAAATATTGAACGCGATTTCGTTGAAGCCTAAGAGGACGGTGTGGTTACTTTCCAGGACATGAGACTTACCCTGATTGAGCATATCCATATAGTTTTCCAGGCCGTTATTGATAATCCCGATAAACGTGGCCAAGAAAAAAATGCCGTACAGAGTGGCTAACAACATGAAAAACACGAAAACTTTTGAATAGACTTCTTCGTCCCCGTTGAGGTTTCCGGGGTCAAAAGTCCGCATCAGCGTCACCCACAGCTGTTTGCCCGGATCCATCGGCGTGCGCTCAAAGATGCGGGTCAACACAAAAATTATGAAAATAAACACGATGCTGAGCAGACCCAGCAGGAAAATTTTCCCCAACATGCCTTTGGACATGAGGTTGTCGAAACGGTATTTAAACCGCTCACCCAGCCCCGGTTTTTCATGTTCTGCCATTTGATTGTTCCTCACTAGGGATACGTGTCGCGAGCATCGCTCGCACCGTTACAGTTTAGGTCCGGGGTGGGTACGGTTAACTGGTTTTCGCGAAGTTTAGTACCCGGAGGCGGACAGAGGTTTGATGTGGCGCAAAATCAAAGCCAGGATGATGACCACAACTGCCAGGGAACCGGATATCGCCACTACGCCCGGCCAGCCCAGGGCGGTCCAGCCAAAACCAGCTACGAACAGGGCAAACTCGATGGGGCGGTATTCTGGGTCGTGGCTGGCGTAGCCGGTGAAAGCTGCTTGGGCGGCAGGGCGCAACGGGGTGCAGATTAGCCCAGGTCAAGGCTACAATCAGCCCAGTAATCCAGAAGTTCCCGGTCGTGGCTAATCGCTATAACCGCGAGCCCCTGTGCGGAGCGTCTCTGAATCGCCCGCACCAGGCTAGCGGTACTGAAAGTGTCCAGCATGGCAGTGGCCTCGTCACAAATCAGCACCGTGGGATTGGTCAATAAACATCTGGCCAAGGCAACGCGCTGCAGCTGTCCCTCTGAGACTTCCGCCGGGAAGCGCCGCCTGAACTCCAAGGGAATCCCCAGTTCGTCGCAGATTTTTGCGCCTTGCTCGCGTCGCACATCGGGCGGAACATCCGCGTAAACTAATGGCTCCTCAATGATTTGCCCCAGTGTCCACCGCGGATTCACGGAGCGCCGAGGTGACTGGAACAGCATCGCCACTCCAGGTTGCACCGCCGCGCGTGGGTGCTGTTTGGTGGCGGGGCTATTGCCTGGAGATGTGGCCGTTTCCCCTGATTCACACCAGCGAATCTGGCCTGCCAAGGGAGTGAGGCGTCCGGCAATCGCCCTGGCGGTAGTGGTTTTGCCACAACCAGAGTCTCCGAACCACCCCACGGTTTCGCCGCGGTGCAGGCTGAGGTTAAAGCCTTTCACCACCGGGACTCCGTGATATCCGACGGTAAGGTCGCGCACTTCCAATACGGTTTCGTTGGTTACGTCGGGTGTCAGTCGGGGTTGGTTTTCGTGCTCAGAAGCGGGGTGCAGCGCGGATGCATCGGTCCCGTTTCGTGCCATGTTGCGCGGCAAAGCTGCTAGTAGTTCCCGCGTATAAGGATGCAGTGGAGTATCTAGCACCTGCGTTGCCGTGCCTTGCTCCAACACCTGACCGTGACCCAACACTGTCACCTGATCTGCCAGAGGAAAATCCAGCAACAACGCCAAATCGTGGGTGATGGTTAACACTGCCAGCCCCCGGTCTGCTAACTTTCGCAACAGCTGCCAAATCTGGTCGCGGCGTGTTTCGTCCAATCCCGCGGTGACTTCATCTGCAATCAAAACTGCGGGGTTCCCCGCCAAAGCCAGCGCCAAGTTTGCCCTGGTCAACATACCGCCGGACAACTCGTGCGGATAAGCCGCGAGGGAGTCCGTGGGAAAGCCCGTCATTTCGCACAATTCGGTCACGGTCGTGGGTCCTGCGGAGGTCTCCCCGGAAAGCATCTCTGCCCTGTCCCGGCGCCCGAGTAACTTGACGGATTCTTCCAGCTGGTCGCCAATGGTACGGTTCGGTGCAAAAGCTGTGGCGCTGGATTGGGACGCGACCGCGATGAGACGCCCACGAACCGCTGGCCAGGGACAATTTTTGCCATACAGGGTTATCCCGCTGACGCTAACTCGGCCGCTGACCTGCATCTTTCCGGGTAACATCCCGGTGGCGGTTTTTGCCAGAATCGATTTCCCCGCTCCGGATTGTCCCAGCAGCACGTGCAGTTCGCCGGGTCTGACCTGCAGGTTCACGTGGTCTTCCAAAACCAGGTCGCGTTCCGTGGGGGAATTGGCTGTCGATGTCGGCTTTGCGGCGGCGGTGTCTGTCAGGGATTCATGATTCCGCTGGTCAGAAATCCAGCCAGAGCAGGGAACCGTCACGCTCAAATCCCGGAATTCCAAGGCGGGTGGGGCGGTATTTTCGTCTGGTTCCCCGGCTGGAGCCTCATGCACACACGGGGCAACGCCACTGGCGGCAACACTCAAATCCCCCACCAAGGTGTCGGACTGTGCAGAATCTGCCTCTCCGGCTGCTCCGCGCGAAGCCTTGCCCAAACCCGCAGCCCATCCGAAAATGAGCAGGGTCAACGAAACCAAGGCGCCTGCCGGAAACATCAGTTCCCACCAGCAGCCAATCAGGATTTCCGTGCGCGCCACCTCTAGCAGGGTCCCTAGCGAAGGCTGGTCGGGAGAAATCCCCAGACCCAGGAAAGACAGGGTAGATTCGTGCCAAATCGCGTGGGGGAACAGCAGCACGACACTGACTTTCATCTGACCGAATACCGAAGGTAGCAGGTGTTTGCGCGCCACTTGCCAGTGGCTCGCACCCGCCAGATACGCGGCCTCTACATATTCCAATTCACGTGTGGATAGTGCAATCGAACGCACAATACGCGCTACCGGCGACCAGTGCACCAGGGCAATCGAAGCGATAATCGCCACGAGAGAACCGGGGTAAAACGCCACAATCGCAATGCCCAGCAGTAGCTGGGGTAGCGCGTTAATCGTGTCGGTAAAACGCATCAGTAACGAGTCGACTTTTCCACCCCAGGAGGCTGCCACGGCTCCGATCAGTACCCCAATTACTGTGGAAACCACGGCACAGACTGCCGCCACGAAAATGCTGACCCGCAGCCCCAAAGCCACGCGCACCAACAAATCATGCCCCGCCAAGTCAGTGCCGAACCAGTGTGCGGCACTGGGAGCCAACCGTGCTTGTGACAGATCCGCCTCGTGCAAATCCGTGCCGGCAAAAAACGGCAAGATTGCGGCGTAGAGCAGCAACAACACCAGGGCATAGAAAGCCAGCCGACTGGGGCTAAATGCCTTTCGCAGCGCAGAAGGGGAGGTCAACTTAAGAGTCATATCGCACCCGTGGATCGAAATAGAGATACAAAGCATCGGCGACCAGATTGCCGATAATTACCAGCGCCGCCGATGCCAAAGTCAGGAAAGTTAGTAGCGGTAAATCCAGTCCCTTTGCGGAAGCTACCAGCGCGGCCGCCAGTCCACCCCAAGAAAAGACTTCCTCGACCAGCACCGCGCCGACAATTAGCTCCGGCAGGCGCATGCCCACCATGGTGATGGTGGGGGCTAGTGACAGCGGCAGGACAGAACGGCGGATTAAGGTGCTTTGCGGAATCCCGCGTTGAATCCCAGCTTTCCACCAGTCGGAATGGAGATTCTCTTGGGCGCGTTCCCACAAGGTCAACAGCATCCACGGCATTTGGGTTAACGCCAACACGCTGGCAGGCAAAATCAGATACGACCACTCCCATGCCGAGGTGGCATCTGGACCTGTGCGCCCCCCAGCGGGGAACCATCCGGTTCCCAAAGCCAGGAATAACACAGCTCCCAAAGCCAACACGAACGGGGGGATGGCCTGGACAAACAGCATGAGAGCTTGGAATACGCGTCCCAGCCAGTTCCACCGCAGCCCGAGTATCCCCAAGACGATACTCAGCACGAGAGCCAGAACCAGACCCACACCCGATAGCGCCAGGGTGGCTTCGCAGCGCTCCGCCAAGACTTGCACGACGGGCTGATTATAGGTGCGTGAATACCCCAAATTGCCATGAATCAGATCGCTGGCCCAAGCCAACCAGGCTCCGTGCCAGGATTGATCCAAATTAAGCGCCTTCGCGATGGATTCCCGCTGGGTGGCGCTGAGGAACTGATAGCGATCCCCCAAGTACGCCACCAGCGGGTTCAAGGGTGATACGGCGGCGAGCAGGAAAACACCTACTGAAATCGCCACCAGCAGCACCGGCAACACCAACAGGCGGTTGCGCACCAAGATCCACACCTGGTGGCGCCGCTCGTGGCGACGCGCCTGGCGCAGAGTTATTCCGGTGCTTATTTCTCCCATTGCCCTAAGTTCCACCACGGACCCCAATTCACGCCATGGGAGTGCGGCTCTACCGTCAGATTCCCGGTCTTCCAACCGGCATCACGGGTGACATAGGTGTGTTGCAAGAATGCCAGGAACACGTGGTTTGGGGCTTCCAAATACTGCTTTTGGGCTTGCTGGTATAGCTTCACGCGTTCGGATTCATCTCCGGATTTGCGTGCCTGCTCCAAGATTTTATCCATTTCCGGAGAGCCGTAGTTGCCGGGGTTATCGTACTGCGAGGTGTTTGCTTCGCGGGTGTGCAGAATCGAGTACACCTGGGTGTCGATGGAGTACGGCTTGTCGCCGCCGCCCAACAAGATACCGACTTTGTCCAGGCGTCCATCCAACGCATCCCAAGTCGTTCCTTCCAGTTTCACGTCTACGCCCAGTGGTTTCATGGCGGCGGCGAAAGCCACCGAAAGGTCACGGCGCACTGTGTCATTGGAGGTGTAAGCCAGGGTGAAAGCGGCACGCTGGCCGTCTTTTTCGCGAATCCCGTCCGCACCGACTTTCCAGCCGGCCTGATCCAGGCGCTTCTTGGCGCCCTCCAGGTCAAACTTAAACTGTGCTTCCGGGACGTAAGCCTCGTAAACCCCAGAAACTGGAGTGTATGCTGGTTTGCCCGCCCCAAACAGTACTTTTTTGATGATTTCTGGACGGTTCACGGCTTCATTCATGGCTATCCGAGCCTGCAGGTCGGCACAAAACGCATTGTTACCGGGGAAGCTGATTCCGCGCCAGTCTGCGGAATCCGCATATACTACCTGGTAGTCTGGGAGGTTTTTCAGGCTGTTTGCCAAAGCCGGGGGGATAATCGACCCGTCGAATTCCTTGGTGCGAATCCGGGCCACGCGAGCTGCGTCATCGGGAACATACACCGTCGTCAGCTTCTTGACTTGCGGAGCCTTACCCCAGTATTTAGGGTTCGCTATCCACACGGCTTTCTGGCTGTCAAGCGTTTCGAGGACGTACGGTCCGGTGCCCACGGGCTTGGTGTTCAGCGGAGATTCACTCGCCAGTCCACCTTTCATATATTCACCAGGTGCCAGTCCCAGCAACAATCGAGAGGGGAAATCGGGGTAAGGGAACTTTAGTTTGAAAGTGACCTTATTCCCGTCTGCGTTAATCTGATCAACCATATCGAAAGAAGCTCCGATTTCCGAGGCTGTGGCGGGATTCATAGCTTCTTTGTAGTTAGCCACCACGTCTTGGGCGTCGAAGTCGCTGCCGTCTGAGAATTTGACCCCGTCACGGACTTCCACGCTCCACTCGGTTTTATCTGCGTTAGAGGTCGGCAACGCAGTCGCCAAGACCGGACGCAGCTCCGGCAATTTATGAGGGTCTTTGCTTTCCAAACCCAACAAGCCTTCATATATGGGGGATACACCGAGTGCTGCGTAGCCGTTGGTGGGGTTGTATCCTCCCAATTCATAAGCGTCCGCCAGAGTGATTTCATCGGCGGCCGTGGCTTTGTCGGTGCCAGCGGCGGGATTTTTCGCGGAGGAGCCCCCTTGACAAGCGGTAAGACTCAAAGCTAACGCCACGGCGGCGCCGCTGACCGCTAGGGTTTTTATGCTGAATTTGTCAGGGTGGCAGGGGTGGGACATAGCTGCTCCTTGTGTGTAACGTATTGCTTTCGCGCAGGGTTAATAATGTCTACATAGACATATGTCAGTTCACAAAGATATTATCATGCGGTTAGTAGCGGGGCAATTATCCTGACGGTGAGAAATTCAGAGATAACGAGCCAAAATCAGGCGAATAATGTCACAATTGAAAAGGTGTTAGGAAGGAAAGATTCATGAGCCAGCTGCCTGCCGCCGAGATTCGTGCCCTGCGCGAAGCCTTGACCCATCCACATGGAACCGGTGCGGGATGTCGGTGCGCGGCGGATACGGAGCTGATGCCCCGCGAAACCGGAACACCTCATGAACCCGATGGAGCTTACGACGAAGACCAGACCCGCCACGGCCGGCAGGCACATCCCCCAATGCAGCCGGTAGACATCGATGAGATTGCTACCATCTGGGCACCTCGCTTCGAATTGCTAGCCGATTTAACCCGGCTGAAGCTGCTGTCTTATATGCATATTTATCCCGGTTCTTGCGTACAGGATTTAGCTAACGCGGCGGGTATTACCCAGACGGCAGCCTCACAAGCGCTGCGGGTCTTGCGTGATGAAGGCTGGGTTAGCGCCGATCGTGACGGGCGCTTGATGCGCTACACCCTGAAAGACACTGCCGCGCACCAGATGCTGCATTTTATCGGGCACACCCACGTGTAACTTGATGGTGAGAAACCCCAGAAGCGCTGCAGAATTGCGGAACTCTCGGCTCAGTACCCGGAGGCGGACAGAGGTTTGATGTGGCGCAAAATCAACGCCAGGATGATGACCGCAACTGCCAGGGAGCCAGAAATCGCCACTACGCCCGGCCAGCCCAGAGCGGTCCAACCAAAACCAGCCAAAGTGCCGAAAATCGAGCCGCCGGCATAGTAAACAATCGAGTAGGCTGACGAAGCCTGGCCGGTGGCGCCCACGCCGGACACCGCTCGGGCCGTGACCCAGCCGGTCGCGACGGAATGAACCGCAAAAAACCCGATGGTAAACACCACCAGACCCGCGAAAATCGCCCACAACGGCTTGGCCAACATCATCAAAATCCCCATCAGATAGATGATGCCGGCGACCGGAACCACGGCCCGCCTGCCAAAACGTGAAGCCAGGCTGCCCGCTGTGGAAGCCGCAAACGAGCCGAACAGGTTGACCAGGAAAATCAGGGAAACAATCCAGGTCGCCATAAAGTAGGGCGCGCCGGTCAGGCGGTAGGGCATCATGTTGAGGATACTTTGATAAGCGCCCAGAGCGGTGCCGCCAATCACGAACAGCAGCACCAAACCGGGTTCGGTCAGGACATCCTTGGTGTGTTGCAACAGGGCTTTCAACCCCGGCTCGGCCTTAGAGAAACCCTCTTGTTTGGGTAAAAGCAGCCACACCAGCACTGTCCCGACCACGCCGATGCACCCCAGGATAGTGATGGTCATGTCCCATCCCACCAGGTGAGACAGAAACCCGGAGAGAATCCGTCCCAACATGCCGCCAATCGCAGTTCCGGCCACGTAAGAACCGGCCGCCTTGGGCAGCTCAGCTGAACAGATTTCCTCAGCCAGGTAAGCCGTGGCCACTGCGGGCAAACCCGCCAAAGCCATGCCTTGCACAAAACGCCCGACCATTAAAAAGCCCCAGTTCGGGGTAAAACCTAAGATGATGCCCAGGAGGGAAGCCGCGAACAGGGAAATCAAAATAATCGGGCGGCGCCCCAAACGCTCCGAGGACGGCCCGATAAAGAACATCGAGATCGCTAACGCTAGGGTCGTCAACGACAGTGCCAGCGAGGCCGTGACCGGGGGGATTGAGAAAAACTTCGAGATGTCAGGCAGCAGCACCTGCACCTCATAAATCTGGGCGAAAGTCACGAAACCGGCTACGAACAGGGCAAACTTGATGCGCCGGTATTCCGGGTCGTGACTGGTGTAGCCGGTGAAAGCCGCTTGGGCGGTAGGGCGCAGCGCAGTCAGGGGCAGTTTCTCGACCGGAACGGGAATGCCGCCCGGTTCGGTGCGGGCGGCATCAATCATGGCAGGGTCGGGGGAAGCCAGGATACTGTCGGGCTGGCGAGGACCCGGAGCCTTAGATTTGCGAACTGACGACATATGGCCAGTATATTCCTCAGCCGCGCGCCCGCTGACATTGCGAAACCGCGCTTATCAGGCCGCACCGCAGATGCGGGCCGCGGGTGCCGTACCGTTTCAGGCGGGGCAGCGTGACTCGTGCAGGGACGAGGGACTACTCGGTGTACAGCGGAGCGAGCCGCGCATAGAAACGCGACGAGAAATCCTCAAAATCCTGCGCCATGCCCTGAGCGGTATCCGTGGAATCCACCAGGGACAGCGCCAAAACCGCGTTGCCATACGGGACGTAACACACGTCCAAAGTCTGGCTGACCCGGTCGCGGGTCACGGTTTGGCGATATCCGCTCGTACAAGTCACCACGGGATCATTGAACTTGAGGGTCATCTTCACGGTGCCGGTCGGGGCGCTCACAGTCACTTCCTCGCAGTTCCTGATCATTGTGTCCAGGTCGTTAATCATCGACCGCACATCCTGCTCGGAAGGTGCCAGGAACACCTGAGCTGCGGCCTTTCCGTCAGATGCTTGGGCTGCCAGGGAAGGCCAGTGCAGCAGCGGAAGGTTGAAAGAATTGCGCATCATGGCTTGGCAGCCGGAACCGGCGGGCTCAAATTTTAGTCCCGCCGAGTTCCTCAAGTCGCGTACCTGGTCTCCGGCCAGGTCAACCTGTTGGCGCAGCTGGGTGGATTCGTCCTCGTTGAACGGCGTGAGCGAGTGTCCCGCCAGTTTCAGGTCGGCAAAAATGGCTGCCGTCGCGCCGATGTCAGGAGAGCCGGGCGCCGGTTTCGCGTCAACTTTGCTTTGATCTGAGGCGCATCCGGTTAGGCTCAGCGTCACCAGGCCGGCCGCGGCAATCATCGAAATAAGCTGGCGTTTCATTGGGCACCTCCGGGGGTTTGTGTGGGGTCTGGCGTGCTGGGCGGGGGAGTCCCGGGTGAAGAGTCCTCCGTCGGTGTTTCCGCCGGGAGTTCGACCGGCTGGCCCGGCCCGGAGGGCGAAACGGACCCGGAAACGTCCCCCTCAAGACTTGTGAGGTCGTCCGAAACAGCGGCAGGAGCGGAAACGTTCGGCGCGGCCTCAGTCGCCCGCCGTAATACCATGTGATCCTCGCGCACCGGCAGCAGCATCAGCAACCCGACCAGCAGAACCAAGCCAATCCCGAGGATGCCCCAGTATTGAGCCTGCTCGTGAATCGCCATCATCGGGCCGCCCGGACCTGTCGTCACGGACAGCAAAGCGGGCGGAATAAACGGGGTAAAGTGCTGGCCAAGGCTGATGAACAGGGTAAACATCAGGGGAGCCAGCCACGTCACCGAGCGACCCGTCGTCTGGTAGAGCCCAAACACCTCGCCCTCGTGACCTTCGGGAATGCGCCGCGCCAGGAAAGAACGGGAAGCCGACTGGGCCGGGCCGACCCACAGCGTCATGAACAGCCCGATAGTCCACATGATGATTTTGCCTTGGGCGTGCAGGGCAAAAACCCCCAAACAGCAGGCTACCAGCATGATGAGGGAGAAAATCATGACTTTCTTGGGGCCGATTTTATCGTCAAAGAATCCCATCAACGTCGTGGCGATACCGGCCGCAACGTTGGCGACGACCGCGAAAATAATGACTTCTCCGGGAGAGAAACCGAAGGTCACCGCGGCGATGATGCCGCCGAACGTAAAGACCCCGGACAGCCCATCGCGGAAAATCGCGGAGGCAATCAGGAAATACAGCACGTTCGGGGCGTTACGAAACAGCCAGGCGATAGTTTGGAACAGCTTTTTGTAGGAAGTGAAAATGGACTCGTGCGGCAGGTTTTCGCTGCCTGGCACGACCCGTCCGCGCACGGTGAACAGCACCGGCACAAAGAAAATCAGCGACCATGCGGCCGCGACCAGCATCGCGACTCGCACCCCCATGCCGTTTGAAGTGTCCAAGCCGGTGAAGTTATTTTCCGAGATAAACCCGAAGTTCAGGAACATCAACAGGACAATTCCGCCGAAATACCCGCTGGCCCAGCCGATACCGCTGATTTTTCCGATGTTGTCGGCGTTGGAAATCCGGGTCAGCATGGCGTAATAGTTCACGGTGGCGAACTCGAAGAACATGGTCATCAGCGCCAGCAGGCCTACGCCCAGCCACAGGAAGTTCGGGTGAGGCGCTACAAAGAACATCGCCGCCAAGCAAGCGATGATGATGGCCGAAAACACTCCCAGCCAAAACGTACCTTTGCCGCGCCGATCCGCGCGCTGCCCCGTGATGGGGGCAGTCAGCGCCACGATAATCCCCGCGATGGTCATCCCGGTTGAAACGGCTTGTGAAGAGGCCGTTTGGTTGCCAAAAGCGGCCCCGGTCAGGTAGACCGTGAACACGAAAGTCGTGGCGACCGCGTTGACGGAGGCGCCGCCGGCGTCCCACATGCACCACGTAAGTTTTTGGACGAATCCGCCTTGTTTTGGCATTGTTTTCTCCTGTGAGCTGGTTGGATTCTGTTTGTGGAGCTGCGGCTAAAACGGTCCCCCGGACCGTTTTTTAACGCCTTCGCGCCCGGCCCGCGATGGCTCATGCGCTTCGCGCTGCCATCGCGCCCCCATGCACCAGGTTAACTTTTGGACGAATCCGCCTGGTTTTGGCATTGTTTCTCCCCTTTGATGACTTTACTGTTAACCTACCGGTTTTACGTTAGGGATTTGTTAAGTTCTCTCGTGTTATCTACGGTGTTCGTTGCACAAGCGGGTAGCTCGGGTTGTAGCTGTTCGTTTGTTTTTAGGGTGGTGGCTTGGTGGTGGAGGGGGGACCTCGAAGGAGCATATGGGTGTTCGTAGTTTTTCTTAGCGGCTTTGCCGCTTAGAAAAACAGAACGGGACCCCATCTCTGCGACTGAGAGGCATCCCCCCGAACGCCGCCAAGTCGCGTTCATTATGTTTTGGTGATAGTTCGTTGCACAAGGGTGGGGATGTTAGTGGTGTGGGGAATGCTGGAATTCGGCGAGAGTTAGGTCAGCGGGTGTGGTGATTTTGTAGGCTAAGCGATCGCCGTCTACGGTCACGACTGGTAGGCCCACGGTTTCATAGAGCGCTGCATCATCGGAAAAAGACGTGGACTCCGCGAGCGAGCGTTCGGCAAAACGCTGGTGCAGCGCTGCCAATTCGTGCAGGTAAAAGCCTTGTGGCGTCTGGACTGCTCGCAAAGTTGCGCGGTTCGGGGTGGCGGTGACGACCTCGACAGGCTCGTCTGGACGGGTCCGCGGAGCTACGACCTTGATTGTGTCGGTGACGGGCAGGGCGGGAACAACGGCCCGATGACCGTCCTGTAAAGCCGCCACCACGCGGTCAAACACTGCGGGCGGAGCGAAAGGGCGGGCCGCGTCATGAACCAGAACCAGGTCATCGTCTTGCACCGGGTGAACCATGTTAACCAGCGTTTGGAGGGCTGCCGCCACTGAGCCTTGTCGAGAAGAACCGCCGGGGACAACCGCAGCGGGGATGCCACAACCGGAAACCACCGACTGAAAACGGTCTACCTGTTCCAAAGGGGCGCTGACTACGACGAAATCGCAGCTAGGCAGACCTTTTAAAGCCCACTCCAGCAATGGGCGGTCCGCTACGGGAACCAGCGCTTTGGGCATATCGCAGCCGAGCCGAGTTCCTGACCCCGCCGCAGTCAACACCACAAAAAGTCTCACCCTGCCAATTTACCCCCAAAATTTTCCCCTGGTTTTGCAAACAATCCTGGCAAAACCGCCACGTTAAAGACAGAATTTCTCAGGGGTGAGTAAGTTGATGTCACCTCTATGAATCGAGAGCCTCTAAAACGCTGAGAATACAGTTTTGCACGTTAGGATAGGCCGAAACGACTGCCCGGATAACATCCTCATGAACAGTAGCCGTGTCAGAAAACGACAGGTCAGAAGTAACGGACACCCCGCAGACTCGTACTCCGAGCTGATGCAGAGCGATAGCCTCCATAATGGTGCTCATACCAACCATGTCAACCCCTAAATCTCTAAGCATCAGGGATTCAGCTCGGGTTTGATACTCTGGCCCTCTCAGTATGGCGTACACCCCCTCGCGCTGGGTGTGCATACGCAAGGCAGCGGTCAAAACAGGATCCCACATCTGAAAAATATCGGTGAAAGCGGGTCCGATAAATGGAGATTCGCCGGTTTGGTTGATGTGGTCGGTAATGGCCATGACATCGCCCATTTCCCACTCGCGCAGCGCTCCACCGGCGTTCGTTAGGAAAGCAGCCTCAATCCCTGTCATCGCGGCAATACGTACCATTTGACACACCTCGGTTGGACTCCAGCCCTCGTAGAGGTGACTGCGTCCCGTGCTAACCAAAATGTGTTTGACGGCTACCTCGGACTGTCCTGCCGCGTGTGGTTTTGCCGAGACAGGTACATCAATCGAAAGCAGTTCGTTTCCGTGTCCTTGGGCCGTGGGAACTGGTACTGTGTCCAAGTCTGCGATGGGCATCCGGGCACGAACTGTGCCCAGTCCCACTACTGCTTCAAGTAATCCAGAACCCAGTACAACCAGCAGGTCATGATGTTTCAATCCGGTTGTTTCGGCTATGCGGCGTGCCCCTTTCTTAATGGGCGTGACCAGCTGGGGTTGTGATTGAAAGCAATAGTCCAGGGCCTGTTCCCGTTTTGACGTCATGCTTCAGTCTTTTCAACACTACCCGGCGCAGAGTTTTCCCCGGCCTCTGGAGTTTTCTCAACGCTCGGTGCCGAGGTTTCGGAAGTTGTGGATACTCCGGTAACAGACATATCAGACTCTTGAGACTTAACCCGTTTCCCGGACAGCCCAAAGTAGGCTACGTACCCGATGGCCAAAGCCAAGATTACCCCAATATTAGAACCTCCCATTGCCCCATCTTTTCCGCCGAACAAAGGCCAAAGGTAGCCCTGCCAATCGTTGAAAGCAGCATCGGAGTATCCATTGATAACCAAACCCCAACCCAGCACGCAGCACACTGCCAAAATCACTAGGGAAGTCCAGTTGAAGCTGGAGTAGCGTCCTGTCGGTTCAAACAGGGCGAGCTCGTCATAGTCGCGTTTACGCAGCGTAATATCAGCCATCATGATTCCAGCCCAGGCAGCTAGCGGCACCCCTAAAGTCACCAGGAAGGACTGGAAGGGTCCGATGAAAGTCGGAGAGAAGAAAGTCACATAAATCGTGCCGAGGGTCAAGATAGTGCCGTCAATCAGGGAAGCGAGAGGGCGAGGAATCTTGATTCCCAAAGTCAGAAGGGTCAGCCCGGAAGAATAAATACCATTGATAGCTCCTGAGAGAAGGGACAAAATGGCCGTGAGCAGGAATGGAATCAAGAACCAGGTTGGCAAGATGGTAGCCAGTGCACCCACCGGATCCAGCCCCACGTTCTCTGCAAGTTTCGCGTCTGAACCAGCCAACATCAAACCGAAAGTAATCAAAACGACCGGCCCAAGTGAGCCTCCCAGAGTGTTCCAGAACACTATTTGACTGCCTTTTGCTTCGCGCTTTTGGTAACGAGCCCAGTCAGCAGCGATATTGACCCATCCCAGACCCATGCCTGTCATGACCATAACCATGGAGCCAATCATTCCGGCCACCGAGCCGTGCGGAATCGACATCAACACATCCCAATCAATGTGCGGAATTACCAGGATGACATAAATAATCGTGGTGATTCCAGTAACCCAAGTCAATACGGCCTGCATCTTCATGATGATGTGATAACCAGCTACAGCGCCTAGCACAATCAGCACCGCCACCAGCGCAGCAGCCACGATCTTTACGCCGGTGGAATCTTCACCGACCCACCCCAAGCGGTTTAATACCGTGTTTGTAGCCAGAACAGCAGTAATAGCCAGAGAAGTTTCCCAACCTATTGAGGTCAGCCAAGAGATAATGCCTGGAATTTTTGCACCGTTTACACCGAAGGCAGCTCGGCTCATGACCATAGTCGGTACTGACCCGCGTTTGCCACCCAACGCGATTACGCCGCAAATCATAAAGGACAGAATCACGCCAATTATCGTCACCAGGGTGGCTTGGACAAATGAAATCCCCCATCCTAAAATCCACGCGCCATAGCTCATTCCAAACACCGAAATGTTTGAAGCAAACCAAGGGAGGAACAGATTCCTCGGTTTGGCTGTCCGTTCTTCATCCTTGACGATTTCAATGCCAGTCATCTCTACACTAGCCATGCATTCTCCTTTGAGTTCAAGAGGTTCTGTTCGCGATTTTGTGGGTAAATCCTATTCATATAAATAGGGAACACTCGCTGAATTTTGCAGTTAATCCTACCGGGAACAGAAGCGGTTTAGTGAGATTCGCGATGCATTTTCAGAGGCAATTTTCAAGTCTCTATAGCGTTGGGTCGGTAATAGAAATCTCCGGGTGTTGATTCCGGTAAATTTGGGCGGTTTCGGGATCCCGGCTGCGAGTATTCGGGGAATTTCGGGGCTGTTTGTTACCGAGTTTCGGGGTGCGCGTGCATTATGAGGGGAGAATAGCCGGGTAGCTGCCAATAATGGCAGCTACCCGGCTATTCTCCAC
>ERZ1031127.71-NODE-71-length-24501-cov-11.213818_pt1 | contig 24501 bp, 20 predicted proteins | sample MGYA00518224_ERZ1031127 | MGnify/ENA primary metagenome ERZ1031127 (study PRJEB33718, sample SAMN03159757) | human skin metagenome | collected 2014-05-20 | study: EMG produced TPA metagenomics assembly of the PRJNA266117 data set (Human skin bacterial metagenome... | reverse complement strand
AGCAGATACGCGGGACGTCGTACTTAGCAGCCTGACGCCACACCTGCTCGGACTGCGGCTCAACGCCTTCCTTGCCGTCGAAGACGGCGACGGCACCATCGAGAACACGGAGGGAACGCTCAACCTCAACGGTGAAGTCAACGTGACCCGGGGTGTCGATGATGTTGATCTGGTTGTTGTTCCAGAAGCAGGTCACGGCAGCGGAGGTAATGGTGATGCCGCGTTCCTTCTCCTGTGCCATCCAGTCAGTGGTGGACGCACCGTCGTGGGTCTCGCCCACCTTACGGTTGATACCGGTGTAGAAGAGAATACGCTCGGTGGTCGTCGTCTTACCAGCATCGATGTGGGCCATGATGCCGATGTTACGGACCTTGTTCAGGTCCTTAAGCACTTCTTGTGCCACGTTTATACCCCAACTTAATAGTCGTCGACGCCGTGACCAGGTTTCTGGCTATGACGCCTGCATGGATAAGGTCTTTTAATTTTGCCACTATTGGCCGTCCTAGGTGCACGCATGCGCCTAGACTTCCATCGCTTCAGTGTACTGGACACTCCACGATGTCGCTGGACTGGGCGGGCATACCGCCCTCAAATCACACCCATCAGGGCAAAAAATGACCCAAGCAAGAGATATGTAGTTTTGTGTCGCCGCCGGAGAAAACCTGCCGGCAGCCAGCGCGAAACTTTCTTCTCGTTGCTTGGGCCATTGAAATGAGTGCTGAAATTACCAGCGGTAGTGGGCGAAGGCGCGGTTAGCCTCAGCCATCTTGTGAGTATCCTCACGACGCTTAACGGAAGCGCCGAGGCCGTTGGAGGCATCCAGGATCTCGTTTGCGAGACGCTCGATCATGGAGTTCTCGCGACGCTGGCGGGTGAAGGTCACCATCCAGCGCAGTGCCAGGGTGTTTGCACGGTCAGGGCGAACCTCAACCGGCACCTGGTAGGTAGCGCCACCGACACGGCGGGAGCGAACCTCGAGGTCTGGGCGGATGTTGCCCAGTGCCTTCTCCAGGGTGCCAACCGGATCGGTACCGGTCTTCTCGCGGCAAGCCTCGAGAGCGCCGTAAACGATGCGCTCTGCGGTGGACTTCTTGCCGTCCTGGAGGATCTTGTTGACGAGCATGGTTACCTGCTCGGAGTTGTATACCGGGTCCTTGACTACAGGACGCTTCGGAGCAGCATTCTTACGCATTGTTTATTACTGTCCCTTCTTTGCGCCGTAACGGGAACGTGCCTGCTTACGGTCCTTGACACCCTGGGTATCCAGAGCGCCGCGGATGATCTTGTAACGAACACCAGGAAGGTCCTTCACACGGCCGCCGCGAACGAGGACCATGGAGTGCTCCTGCAGGTTGTGGCCCTCACCCGGAATGTAGGCGGAAACCTCAATACCGGTGGTCAGGCGAACACGAGCAACCTTACGCAGTGCGGAGTTCGGCTTCTTAGGAGTGGTGGTGTACACGCGGGTGCACACGCCGCGACGCTGCGGGGAACCCTTCAGCGCAGCGGTGGAAACCTCTTTACGCTTATCGTGGCGGCCCTTGCGGACCAGCTGCTGAATAGTTGGCATTAAACAGTCTTTCTGTCGAATTGCACCACTACCAAGGAAAAGAACCAAACATGCAAAAATGGGCGCTCTTTCCCGGGGCGCTGCCGCATGTCCAGAACTCTTTCCAAGGCCGGTGCCTTGTAAAGGATCAGACTCTTCACCGCGCGCCGTCATGGCACGCATAGTGAACTGAAGTTTAGAGTAGCAAACCGACCACGCTTTATACAAAACGCGATCGGCGGCTTCCTCCTGCTAGGACCATTCCCAGACCAGGTCCGCCTCAGCAGCCTTGGTGGCAAAGTAGTCCTTTTCCTGTGCTTCCCAGGTTTCAAACCACTGCTCGTAGGCGGGCTCGCGGGCGATGGCGCGTTCACGGCGTTGGTCCCGGGGGCCGTCGATAAGCACGCTTACTACTGCTCCCCGCTCCTTGGCCGCGGCAATATTGGCGGCAGTTACCGATCCCACGCCCTCCACGATGAGGTCATCGCGCACGTCCAAGCTGGCCCAGTCCCCTGGGGCGCCTGCTTCCCAATCCCAGCGCCAGTAGCCGGGGTTCATGGTGCGCAATACTTGCTCGGCCACCATATCCGAGCCCTTGTCCAGGCCATGCCAGCCGGGGTAAAACTCATCGAGGTGCACTACCCGCCAATTGGTGCGCTCGGCCAGTGCGGCGGAGGTCCAGGTTTTGCCGGCGCCAGAGGGGCCGTCAATAAGCACGGTCACTGGCTTGAAGGAACGCTTTCTGGCTGCGGCCAGCGTGACGATGTCCTCTAAAAGGCGCTCTTGTTGGCTATCAAAGTCCATGGTCGCTCAATCACTGCTTTCGCGGTCTATAGGCCGAAGAATCTCCAGGCCCCAGTGAGTACCGAAACTACCACCGGTACGAAAGCAAAGACAGTACCTAGGGCCATAATCCACCCATCACGGGCATGCAGACGCGACTCGCGCGCCCATGTCCTTGCCCCTCCTCCAGGCGGGGTGCGCCCAAATCCGCGCGCCTCCATTGCCGTGGCCAACTTGCCCCCGCGGCGCAGCGCGATGACCAATAGACCAAAAGACATGGTGAGCAGATGCTTCAGCTTGCCGACGTCCGTCAGTCCCCTCGCCCTGCGCGCCATCCCCAGCGACTGCCAGTCGGACTGGAAGAGCGTCATCATGCGCACGCCGGCGACCGCACCAACAACAAAGCGCGAGGGCAGCTTGAGGATCTGCGAAAGCGCATCACCCAACTCCGTCGGGTCAATATCGCGGGCTAAGACCACCATGGGCAGCGCCACAGCAAATACGCGCAGCGTAATGGCGATCGCTAGGGTCAGCGAGTTCTGCGTTACCGCGATGAGCCACCAACTGAAGTACTCCGTACCACCAGGCTCGCCATACAACAGCATCGAGATGCCAGAAATCGGCGCTATAAGAAAGAGGAACCAACCGGCCTTAAAAAGCCGCACCCATGACACCCCGCACAGCGGCGCGAGGATCAGGGTAAGCGCCAGCGATACTGCGGCCGAGACCCAGTCAATAGATCCCAATAGAGGGGTAACCCAGATAAACATCAAAAAGATGCGGCTAAGCGGGTTAGCCCCGCGCAAAAGATTAGGCACCGGGCACCTCCACTCGGCAATCGCCCAAGGCCTGGATAAAAAGCGGGTCATGGGTGATAGAGGCGATAGTGGTGCCGTCATCTGCCAATTGCCGCAGCAAGCGCACCAGCTCCACAAAAGTTTGGGGGTCTTGCCCAAAGGTAGGCTCATCCAACAGCAACACCGACGGCGCGGTCACCAAGGCAGTAGCCACAGACAGGCGTCGTTTCTCGCCGCCAGAGAGCGTGAACGGGTTAGCGTCTAAGAGATGCTGCAGCCGCAGTGATTCCACCAGCTGCGCGATCCTTTCCTCCGGCGGGTCCACGCGCATTACCTTGGGCGCAACGCGCAGCTCTTCGGCCACCGTACGGGCGACGAATTGGTGCTCCGGATTCTGGAAGACAAAGCCTATGCGGTCCGCCAGCTCGCGCGATTTCCAGCGCAGCGGTGGCCCTTTGACCCCGCGACGCACGAAATCGGCCACCCCAATCTCCCCCGATTCAGACGGCAGCAACCCGGCCATGGTCATCAACCAGGTAGACTTACCCGCACCATTCGGCCCGGTAATGACCGTGGAGGCTCCCGCCGGCAGCGCAATCGTGCGCGGCGGACCATAACGCGTGACGAGGTCGGTGCTCCACAGCGCGGCCTCTCGCTCCGCAAGCTCGGCCTCGCCAAGGCGTCGCGCCTGCGGCAGGCCAGAGACCTGGCGGCGCTTAGCCACCTCCGCGAAGGAAGTATCCGCTACGATGCGCCCGCGGTCCAGCTCCACCGCACGGTCGAGCACGCCGTCCCACGCCGCGTGCTGGTGCTCTACCACCACCAGCGTCGCGCCGGTTTCTTCCACCAGCCTAGAGACGGCGCGCACCACATCGCGCGCGCCGGCGGGGTCAAGATTGGCCGTGGGTTCATCGAGAAGTACCACGCCCGCCCCCATAGCGATGACGCCGGCGAGCGCCAAGCGCTGCTTCTGCCCACCGGAGAGCTGCTCGGTGGGAAAATCCAGATCCACGAATGGACCCACCAGTTCCTTAGCGGCGGCCACACGGCGCCAGATTTCCTCGCGCGGATACGCCAGGTTCTCGCAGCCGAAAGCAATGTCATCACCCACGCGCGCGGAGATCACTTGCGAATCCGGATCCTGAAGCACCAGCCCTACTGGGATGGTGCGTCCGGGCTCCTCCACCATGCCGGTGGAATCTTCTAAGAGAATTTCCCCAGTGCGGGTTCCTTCCTCATCGGAACCCAGCACTCCGGCCATCGCCGCAAGGAAGGTGGACTTACCCGATCCAGAGTCGCCGCATAAAAGCACGCGTTCTCCTGGCTCGATGATCAGGTCAATATCGGATAGCGCCGGTTCGCTGCGCCCGGCATGAGTCCAGCCGAATCCTTGGGCCGTTATCTTGGTGGCGTTTCCCGCCAATGATGCACAATCAGACACGGACACAACACGCCCTAAGCGCGCTGTTCACGGCCTGCGGCAAAGCGATCCAGGGCACCGGTTTTAGCCAGGGCTTTCACCACGAAGAAACCCAGCGCACCGGCCAAGATAGCGCCGGAGATGTTCAGAGTCACAAAGTAGATGAGCTTGAACTCGAAGGAACGAGCCAGGTTGCCGGAGGTAAACAGCTCCAAGATGAACGCACCCCAGCCAGCTGCCATGCCGGCCAGAATGGATACTCCCAGGCCAAACTTGCGGTACAGGAAGATGGCCAGGATGATTTCCACGCCAATGCCCTGTGCCAAGCCCGAGTACAGGGTGCTAATGCCCCACTGGGATCCCAGCACCGCTGAAACAGTTGCCGCCAGGACCTCAACATAAATGGCCGCCCCCGGCTTGCGAATAATCAGGCCGCCCAGCACTCCACCGATAAGCCAAATGCCCGTAGCAATGCCTCCTAGGCCCGGGGTCACGGCGTCCATGGCCTCAAACCAGGCATAGCCCACTGCATTCCACCCCAAGAACACAAAGCCACAAGCCACGCCTAAAACGGACGCCACCACAATATCGACCACGCGCCAATTCAGGCTGCGCTTCGGGGCAGCAGACGCACGTGTATTGGTAGTCATAATTTCCTCCCTCTCGCCGGCATTATCCGGATCAGGTTCAACGGTTCGCCACAACTTCTGTGGCATCTCAGCCCGACACAACTGCAAAACAGGGCAGCGCGCAAGCACCCGTGAAGTGTGCAATTTTCAATGACTTAGGCCGCACTCCTTTAAAGGTGTCTGGCCAAAAGCTGCATTCATACTAGCAAAGCAGTCTAGCGGTGCTCCCTAGACATCGAAACAGCCCCGCCTTCCTATCGTTCAGGAAGGCGGGGCCATTTATATCCCGCGTTAACGCAAATTGAACTGCACGTTAGAAGGTGAAGTCCTCATCCAACGGGACGGAAGCGCCGGTGAATTCACCGAAGCCGTCATCGCCGTAGATGGAATCGCCGTAAGTCGGAATCGAGTATGCGGCGTTGCGCGCAGCTTCGGTCGGCTTGACGGAGATGTTGCGGTAGCGGGAGATACCGGTACCGGCCGGGATGAGCTTACCGATGATGACGTTCTCCTTGAGGCCGATGAGCTTATCGGAGCGCTTGTTAATAGCGGCGTCGGTAAGCACGCGCGTGGTCTCCTGGAACGATGCAGCGGACAGCCAAGACTCGGTAGCCAAGGAAGCCTTGGTAATACCCATGATCTCCGAGCGCAGCTGAGCCGGCTCGCCGCCCTCTGCAACCTGAGCAGCGTTGAGCTGCTTAGCCTCAGAGAGGTCGATGAGATTACCCGGCAGCAAGTCCGTGGTACCCGCATCGATGACGGTGCCGCGGCGCAGCATCTGACGGATGATGATCTCGATGTGCTTATCGTGGATAGCCACACCCTGGGTACGGTACACAGCCTGCACCTCGTTGATGAGGTGCTGCTCCACGCCACGGCGGCCGAGAACCTCGAGCACGTCGTGTGGGTCAGCCGCACCACGCATCAGACGGTCACCGGTCTCAACGTGGTCGCCGTCCTTGAGGGAACGCTCGATCATGGCATCCGGGTTGGACTCCATTGGACGACGGACCTGAGCCAGGCCCTGGCGCTTGGAGAGCTTCTCATAGACCACGTCATCAGAGCCGTCATCCGGGGTGATGGTCAGGGTCCAGAAGTTGCCCTCATCGGACAGGGAAACGGTGCCGTCAACGGAAGCAATAGGAGCGCGGTTCTTCGGGTTACGGGCCTCGAAGAGCTCCTGAACACGCGGCAGACCGCCGGTAATATCGCCACCGACACCACCCTGGTGGAATGTACGCATGGTCAGCTGGGTACCCGGCTCACCAATGGACTGTGCAGCCACAATGCCAACAGCCTCGCCGATATCGACGAGCTGGCCGGAAGCCATGGACTTGCCATAGCACTTGGCACATACGCCGGCCGGGGTCTGGCAGGTCAGCACGGAGCGAACCTTGACCTCGGTGACCTTAGCGTCAAGCAGCTTCTGGGTGAGCTCCTCGGTGAGGTCGGAACCGGCCTCGGCCACAACCTCGCCGTCCTCGCCCTTGACATCGGTAGCCAGCACGCGGCCGGATGCGGAGGTCTCCCACAGCTCGGAGAGAACAACCTTGTCGCCGGATTCCTCGCCGATTGGGACGCGGACGCCCTGGCGGGTGCCACAGTCCTCTTCGCGGACGATGACGTCCTGGGCCACGTCCACCAAACGACGGGTGAGGTAGCCGGAGTCAGCGGTACGCAGCGCGGTATCGGCCAGGCCCTTACGGGAGCCGTGGGAGTTATTGAAGTACTCCAGCACGGACAGGCCTTCGCGGAAGGAGGTCTTAATCGGACGGGTGATGTAATCACCGTGCGAGTTCACAACCATGCCCTTCATACCGGCCAGCGTCCAGATCTGACGCATGTTACCGGCCGCACCAGACTTCACAATCATCGGAATCGGGTTGTGATCCGGGTACATGTCCTCGACGGCCTCACCGACGGTGTCGGTAGCGTCCTTCCACAGCTCAACCAGGCGGTCGTAGCGCTCGCGCTCGGTCAGGGCGCCCTGCTCCCAGTACTTGCGCTCGATGCGCTCTGCTTCCTTCTCATAAGACTCGAGGATCTCAGTCTTATTCGGCAGAACCAGAACGTCAGACATGGTGATGGTCACGCCGGAACGGGTTGCCCAGTAGAAGCCGGCATCCTTCATGTTGTCCAACACCTGAGCAACGGTGATCATCGGGTACTTATTGGCCAAGTCATTGACCACGTCACCGATGAGAACCTTATTGCCGGAGCCGCCGCCCTTGCGGACCATGATGCCCTCGAGGTACGGGTAGTTCCATGGCAGCAGCTCGTTGAACATGACGCGGCCAATGGTGGTGTAGCCCATCCATGCCTGGCCCTTGGACCAGCCATCCGGGAACTGCTCTTCCTCGATCTCCTTCGGCGGGCGAAGGTGATCGATGCGGACCTTGATCGGAGCCTGCAGGCCAACGGTGCCGCGGTCATAGGCCATGAGAGCCTCAGCGTAGGAGGAGAAGACACCAGTTGCTGGCTTATCCTCTTCTGCCTCGCGGAAGCGGCCGTTGCCACCGATCTCATCCTCGGACTTGTCCATGGTCAGGTAGTACAGGCCGGTAACCATGTCCAGACGCGGCATGGCCAGCGGTTTACCGGATGCTGGGGACAGAATGTTATTGGACGCCAACATCAGGACGCGGGCCTCTGCCTGCGCCTCAGCGGACAGCGGCAGGTGGACTGCCATCTGGTCACCGTCGAAGTCGGCGTTGAACGCCTCACAAGCCAGCGGGTGCAGCTGAATAGCCTTACCCTCAACCAGCTTCGGCTCGAAGGCCTGGATACCCAGGCGGTGCAGCGTAGGTGCACGGTTGAGCATCACTGGGTGCTCAGAAATGGCCTGCTCCAGAACGTCCCACACCTCAGGGCGCTGGCGCTCAACCATGCGCTTGGCGGACTTGATGTTCTGGGCGTAGTCATTTTCTACCAGGCGCTTCATAACGAACGGCTTGAACAGCTCGAGCGCCATGAGCTTCGGCAGACCACACTCGTGCAGCTTCAGCTGCGGACCAACGATAATAACGGAACGGCCAGAGTAGTCCACGCGCTTACCCAGCAGGTTCTGGCGGAAGCGGCCCTGCTTGCCCTTGAGCAAGTCAGACAGGGACTTCAGCGGACGGTTGCCCGGACCGGTAACCGGACGGCCGCGGCGGCCGTTATCGAAGAGCGCGTCCACAGACTCCTGCAGCATGCGCTTCTCGTTATTCACGATGATCTCTGGCGCACCCAGATCGATCATGCGCTTCAAACGGTTATTGCGGTTGATAACGCGGCGGTAGAGGTCGTTCAGGTCGGAGGTAGCAAAGCGGCCACCGTCCAGCTGCACCATCGGGCGCAGCTCTGGCGGAATAACCGGGATGGCATCCAGCACCATGCCGGCCGGATCGTTGCCGGAACGCAGGAAGGCAGCAACGACCTTCAGGCGCTTCAGGGCACGCATCTTCTTCTGGCCCTTGCCGTTGTTGATGATCTCGCGCAGTTCCTCGGCCTCAGCCTCGAGGTCAAAGTTGCGGACCAGGGTCTGGATGGCTTCTGCACCCATGCCGCCGGTGAAGTAATCCTCGTAGCGGTCAACCAGCTCTTCGTAGATGGTCTCATCAATGATCATCTGCTTCGGAGCCAGCTTGATGAAGGTGTTCCAGATTTCATCCAAGCGGGCGATCTCGCGCTCGCCGCGCTCGCGGATGTGCTGCATCTCCTTATCGGCAGCGTTTTGTACCTTCTTGCGGGCATCTGCCTTGGCACCGGCTGCTTCCAGCTCAGCCAGGTCAGACTCCAGCTTGGAGGCGCGCTCGGCAATCTCGGACTCGGTATCGTCCTCAACGTCCTTCTTCTCCAGAAGCATCTCTGCTTCCAGAGTGGACTGGTCATTGTGGCGAGCCTCTTCATCCACGGAGGTGATGATATTGGCGGCGAAGTAAATGATGCGCTCGAGATCCTTCGGAGCCAGGTCCAGCAGGTAGCCCAGGCGGGAAGGAACGCCCTTGAAGTACCAGATGTGGGTTACCGGAGCGGCCAGCTCAATGTGGCCCATGCGCTCACGGCGAACCTTGGACTTGGTCACCTCAACGCCACAGCGCTCACAGATGATGCCCTTGTAGCGGACGCGCTTGTACTTGCCACAAGCGCACTCCCAGTCACGGGTGGGGCCGAAGATGCGCTCACAGAAGAGGCCGTCCTTCTCCGGCTTCAGGGTGCGGTAGTTAATGGTCTCAGGCTTTTTGACCTCGCCCTTGGACCAGCGACGAATATCGTCTGCGGTGGCCAGACCGATGCGGAGCTCGTCGAAGAGATTTACGTCAAACACGTAATGTCTCCCTTTCATCCTCGTTGTCGAGGAATTGATGGCTTTGTATGAATGGAACGTTTATGCCCTACCGCGGGGACTCACCCCGCGGTGGACCAAGAAACTAATTAGGCGATGTCAGCGGAGGAACCCTCATCGCGGGACAGGTTAATGCCAAGCGATGGGCTATCCATGTCATCGTCATCAGAGCCAGACAGCTCCATCGGCGTGCCGTCGGTGGAGAGAACCTCCACGTTCAGGCACAGGGACTGCAGCTCCTTGAGCAGCACCTTGAAGGACTCAGGGATGCCCGGATCTGGAATATTGTCGCCCTTAACAATGGCTTCGTAGACCTTCACGCGGCCGACGACGTCATCGGACTTGATGGTCAGCAGCTCCTGCAGGGTGTAGGCAGCGCCGTATGCCTGCATTGCCCACACCTCCATCTCGCCGAAGCGCTGGCCACCGAACTGGGCCTTACCACCCAGCGGCTGCTGGGTAATCATGGAGTAAGGACCGGTGGAACGGGCGTGAATCTTCTCATCGACCAAGTGGTGCAGCTTGAGCATGTACATGTAGCCGACAGAGATCGGGTACTTGTATGGTTCGCCCGAGCGGCCGTCGAAAAGCGTGGCCTTGCCGTGCTCATCCACCAGCACATCGCCGTCGCGGTTAGGACGGGAGGAAGCCAGCAGGCGCTCGATCTCGTGGTTGGTAGCACCGTCGAAGACCGGGGTGGCGGTCAAGGAATTAGCAGGAACGTCATAGAGCTCCTCCGGCAGGGTCTTGAGCAGCTCGGCGTTCTTCGGATCCTCGGTGTCAACCTTCCAGCCGGCATGTGCCAACCAGCCCAGGTGAACTTCCAGCACCTGGCCGATGTTCATACGACGTGGCACACCGTGGGTGTTCAGGAGGATGTCGACTGGGGTGCCGTCTTCCATGAACGGCATATCCTCTGGCGGCAGAATCTTGCCCACAACGCCCTTGTTGCCGTGGCGGCCGGCCATCTTATCGCCGTCCTGGATCTTGCGCTTCTGGGCCACGTAGACGCGAATCATCTCGTTGACGCCAGGGGCCAGATCGTCGTCATCATCGCGGGAGAAGCGGGCAACGCCAATGACCTTGCCTACCTCACCGTGCGGCACCTTCATGGAGGTATCGCGAACCTCGCGGGCCTTCTCGCCGAAGATCGCGCGCAGCAGGCGTTCCTCCGGGGTCAGCTCGGTCTCACCCTTCGGGGTGACCTTACCCACCAGAATGTCGCCGGCGCGGACATCGGCACCGATGCGGATGATGCCGCGCTCGTCCAGGTCGCTCAGGACGTCCTCGGAGACGTTCGGGATCTCGCGAGTAATTTCCTCGGCGCCCAGCTTGGTATCGCGAGCATCGATCTCGTGCTCCTCGATGTGGACGGAGGTCAGGATGTCCTCCTCCACGATGCGCTGGTTGAGGATGATGGCGTCCTCGTAGTTGTGGCCTTCCCACGGCATGAAGGCAACCAGCAGGTTGCGGCCGAGGGACATCTCACCATTGTGGGTACCCGGGCCATCGGCCAGAACCTGGCCGGCCTCTACGCGCTCGCCCATGGAAACCAGCGGGGTCTGGTTGTAGTTGGTGCCCTGGTTGGTGCGCTCGAACTTACGCAGGATGTAGATATCTCGCTGGCCCTCATCATCCATGATGGTGATGACATCAGCGGTGACGTTTTCGACCACACCGGCCTTCGGGGTGATGACAACGTCGCCAGCGTCGTACGCAGCGCGCTGCTCCATGCCGGTACCAACCAGCGGGGCCTCGGAGCGCACCAGCGGCACTGCCTGCTTCTGCATGTTCGCACCCATCAGGGCACGGTTAGCATCGTCGTGCTCCAAGAACGGAATCATGGCGGTACCCACGGAAACCATCTGGCGCGGGGAGACGTCAACGTAGTCCACACCGGAGGCATCGGTAAGTCCGATGTCGCCGTCCTTCAGGCGGACCTCAATACGCTCGCCGGTGAGGTTGCCCTCTGCGTCCTGCTCGACCTCGGCCTGAGCAATAGCGAAGCGGTCCTCTTCATCGGCGGTGAGGTACTCCACCTGGTCGGTGATCTTGCCCTCCACAACCTTGCGGTACGGGGTCTCAATGAAGCCGAAAGCATTCACGCGGGCGTAGGACGCCAGCGCACCAATGAGGCCAATGTTCGGGCCCTCAGGGGTCTCAATCGGGCACATACGGCCATAGTGAGAAGCGTGGACGTCTCGCACCTCAATGCCGGCGCGCTCACGGGACAGGCCGCCTGGGCCCAGCGCGGACAGGCGGCGCTTGTGAGTCAGGCCGGACAGCGAGTTGTTGTGGTCCATGAACTGGGACAGCTGCGAGGTACCGAAGAACTCGCGGATAGCAGCAGAGACCGGGCGCACGTTAATCAGGGAGGTCGGAGTGATGGACTCCGCATCCTGGGTGGTCATGCGCTCGCGCACAACGCGCTCCATGCGGGACAGGCCTACACGGACCTGGTTCTGGATGAGCTCACCCACGGTGCGCAGGCGACGGTTACCAAAGTGGTCGATGTCATCCGTGTGCAGGGAGATCATCTCACCGTTCGGTGCCTTCATCTCGCGCTCGCCTACGTGCAGGCGGACCAGGTACTCGAGGGTGACGGCAATGTCTTCCTCGGTCAGGGTCATCAGACCATCGTGGTCGCCGCCGAGCCCCAGCTTGCGGTTAACCTTGTAGCGGCCGACCTTAGCCAGGTCGTAACGCTTTGCACGGAAGAAGGAGTTATCCAGCAAGGACTGAGCCAGCTCACGGGTGGGCTGCTCGCCCGGGCGCTGCTTGCGGTAAATCTCCAGCAGTGCCTCATCGGTGTTCGCTACACCGTCAGACTCCAGGGTGGACATCATGAGCTCGGAGAAGCCGAAGCGATCCCTGATCTGCTCCTCGCTCCAGCCCAGTGCCTTAAGCAGCACGGTTACCGGCTGGCGGCGCTTGCGGTCAATGCGCACGCCAACGGTGTCGCGCTTGTCGACGTCGAACTCCAACCATGCACCGCGAGAAGGAATAACCTTCACGGAGTGCAGCGGGCGCTCGGTGGACTTATCGATCGAGCGATCGAAATAGACGCCCGGGGAGCGCACTAGCTGAGAGACGACGACGCGCTCGGTACCGTTCACGATGAACGTGCCCATATCCGTCATGATCGGGAAATCGCCGATGAAGACGGTCTGCGACTTAATCTCTTGGGTGTCGTTATTAATAAACTCTGCGGTCACGTACAGCGGCGCGGAGTAGTTGATGTCCTTTTCCTTGCACTCATCCACGGTGTTCTTCACCGGTTCAAAGCGCGGCTCCGACAAGGACAGGGACATATTGCCCGAGTAGTCCTCAATCGGCGAGAGCTCTTCGAGGATGTCCTCGAGGCCACTCGTCACGCGGGCGTCATCGCCGCGCTCAGCCTGCTCGCGCTCGCGCCACTCCGGCGCGCCAACGAGCCAATCAAAGGAATCAAGTTGTACGTCAAGGAGACCCGGCAGGGCGATAGGCTCGCTGATTTTTGCAAACGAGTATCGCTTCGGGGCTCCGGGGATATTGGCCACTGACTTGGTCTGGCGGGAGACTGCCAAGATGGGTCCTTCCAGCACCTCACGCGGATTGCCTGCTCGCCCTGGCCGACGAGCCGCAAAACCGCTGGTAATTCTAGCATTCGGTCTGCTGTGGAGTGTCTGGGTTCAGAATGCACAAAATCACCTTGTCAAGTCGGTTTTGCCATCACCGGCCTGAAAGGCTAAATGTGCACCGAAGATCCAGATTCCAGCGCAACGAAACAGCTTATAGGAAAAGACCTGCCATGTAAAGACACACCACTCTTGGGGCGTGTCGCTACCGCGCTAGGGGGCAAGCTCGTGCTCGCCGCGGCGCTAACGCGTCCATGCCGCGCCACTGTGCGCGACAACCACCGAGCACCCTACCACTAAATTCTCGCCACACCGCAAACCTGGTGGCGAATTAGTCTATTAACTGGGCTTTTAGCGGCTGGCTGGAACCGCATTGCCGCCGACGCGTCCGCGGCTATGGCGCGAGCGGGCATGCTTGTTCTTGCCGCCAAATAGGCCGAGTGCACCAATGATTCCGAGCAGGGTCAACAGTGCGCCGAGGCCGATGGCGGCCCACTGCACGGTCTCCGCTACGCGGTCGCGCGGGAATTTTGCCGCCTCTTTGAGCAGCGCCTGCCGGTCCTCCTCGGAGGTAGAGCCATTAAAGACGAAGGCTCGCTCACGGCCCACGCCCTCGCGGTCCGCGTAGTAATCATCGATATTCATATCCATGCCCACCACCAGGCCAGTCTCCTGATCCACGTAGAAGTCACGGCTGCCGGAGTGGGTGAGGTAGCCCTGCTCCTCGCCGCCGCCTTCCTTGGGCAGGCTGGTGGTATTGCCATCGGCCGCAAATAGCTGCGCCACGTTAGTCGGCTCAATTTCTTGGTGGTAGCGGTAGACCGTGCGGCCGTCCATCGTGGTTTCTTCTTCAAAGACGGCATCGACGGCCTTGCGCAGGGTCGGGTCAAAGACCGGGTAGTTGGTCTTTTCCGCGTCCGCTGGGAACTTGAGCCAATATCCGTCCACGGTCACCGTGTCGGACGGCGTCGCGAGCGTGTGGCTCAACGTGGCCTCCCCTGCTGCCTCGCCGCTCAGGCGGTCTACGGGGTACGTCCACACCTGGGCCTGGCTCAGGTCGTTGAGGCCCTCACCGTCGCCACGCATGCGGGTTTCGCCAATGCGCAAGGTGGCCTTCTCCTCGTCCGAGGGTTCTTGGATATCCATGTTGATCTGGTAGGTCATGGGGCCCGAATACGGCTGTGTGCCGTCCTTGGACAGCTGCTGCGAATCCGCAGAATCATCGTGCAGTGTCCACGTACTGTTTTTCAGGTTCAGCGGCAGCCGCGGGGAAAAATCCAAAAATGCCGGCGCCACAATACCGGCGGCGATGAGCGCGACGCCGAGGCCTAGGAGCAGGACGGAAATAATGCGGGACTTGGGCAGCATGGGGGCTAATTCTACAGCCCTTGGCGGAAATTCCTGGTTTCTACAGGCCACCCCGCCGTGCCGGATTGATTTCTAAGCAGTGTGCTTATTCCAAGCAACGATACTGCTAGTATCCGTGGTTTGGCGCGCACACCAAAGATCAAACTCTTCCTGCAGTCCTAGCCAAAACTCCGCCGAATTGCCAAAATAGGCAGAGAGACGAAGCGCCATTTCTGCACTAATCCCAATGCGTCCACGGACCAGCTTTGAAATTTGGGATTTGGAGCTAAAAATATCCCTGGCTAAGCGGTATTGAGTAAGTCCGAGCGGCTCCAGAAACTCCTCGCGCAGGACCTCCCCAGGGTGTGGAACGGGAATGATAGCCGAGGCTTCCTCTCCCTCATTTGTGATATTCGATGAAGTCAACGTCCACAGCTCCTTTCCCTGTCCATCGAAAGACTACTCTCCACTGCGCGTTAACGCGGATGGAATAGAATCCTTCCCACTGCCCTTTCAGCCTCTCCAAGCGATTTGCCGGTGGAATCCTTAAATCGGCTAGGGAAACGGACCGGTCAATCATGATGAGTTTGCGGCGCAGGATCTTCCGCAGTTCAGGAGGTACATACTTTGGTGCCTTACCAGCTATGTGAAAGCGCTCTAAGCTACCCCCCCTAAACTCCACAACGCCATGGTGTCATACTTTGACACTATTGGCCATTGCTGCACTCCACGCACTACGCTCGCAAACACAAAAACGAGGAAATCCCCAGCTCCCACCGCACGCAGCGGTAAGAGTGGGGATTTGAAAGCGTAAAGCTCAGTGAAATTACTTGAGCTCGACGGAAGCGCCAGCCTCTTCCAGCTTGGTCTTAGCAGCCTCAGCGTCGTCCTTGGAAGCGCCCTCGAGGATAGCCTTAGGAGCACCCTCGACCATTTCCTTAGCTTCCTTCAGGCCCAGGCCGGAGACGATCTCGCGGACAGCCTTAATAACGCCAATCTTCTTAGCGCCAGCGTCGGTCAGAACGACGTCGAACTCGGTCTTCTCCTCAGCGGCACCAGCGCCGCCCTCAGCCGGAGCGCCAGCTGCAACAGCAGCAACCGGAGCAGCAGCCTCAACGTCGAATACCTCTTCAAATTCCTTAACGAACTCGGACAGTTCGATGAGGGTCATTTCCTTGAAAGCTTCAATGAGCTCGTCCTTGGTGAGCTTAGCCATGATGGCAAGTCCTTTCTGTGTTGTGTGTGCGCTGCGCGTGATTTATGCGGCGCACACGTTGTTGTAATTGTGCGTCTTTTGTGACGACTTAAGCTTCTGCTTCCTTCTTGTCCTGCAGGGCTGCGACGGTGCGTACAGCCTTGGTTGCAGGAGCGTTGAAGAGAGCGGCTGCCTTCGCCATAGAACCCTTCATAGCGCCAGCCAGCTTTGCGAGGGTGGTCTCGCGGTTGTCCAGCTTGGCGATGGCCTCAACCTGGTCGGCAGACAATGCGTTGCCGTCCATGTAGCCACCCTTGATGATGAGTGCCTTGTTGTCATCAGCGAACTTGGTGATGACCTTCGCAGCATCCACTGCCTCGCCCTTGATGAACGCAATTGCGGTTGGGCCAGTCAGCAAATCATCAAGACCTTCGATGCCAGCTTCCTTGGCAGCGATCTTGAAAAGGGTGTTCTTGGCGACGGAGTATTCAACGTCAAAGCCTAGATCGTTACGCAACTCTTGCAGCTGGGATACGGTCAGGCCGCGGTACTCGGTCAATACAACAGAGTTAGCGCCAGCCAGCTTCTCCTTCAGCTCTGCCAGGTCTGCAGTGTTCTTTGGGTTTGCCATTGTCTCTCGCCTCCTTCCAAAACATCTCTTTTATTATTCCGCCGGGGCCTTCCTCGCTTCGGTTGCCCGAAACAACAAAAGCCCCGTGCAAGAGCACAGGGCGCGCGACATAAGAGAATGCCGCGAATAATCGCAAAGTGTCTCCTGCGTGGGCCGCCTCCTAGGATGGAGAACCTTCGATCCAAATGGATGACCAACGGTCTTCGGTGAACTTTGACTCGGCCGTGATGTGGCCGTTCAAACTTCGTGGAAAACACTACCTGCCCACCCGCGGTTTCTCCAAATCGCCGTTTCCGCCGCGTAGGATGGCCGCCATGACCTCCCTCATGTGGTTCCGCGATGACCTGCGCCTGCACGATAACCAGGCCCTTTCCCGCGCGGTCGCGGCCGCCTCGCTTGGCGACGCCCCCTTGGTCGCCGTCGCCCTCGACGAGCCTGCCTATCCCGGCACCCGCCCGCTGGGCGGCGCGACCACGTGGTGGCGCGAGCGATCCCTCTATGCCCTCGCCCGGCTTCACCTTGGTGGAGCCCTGGGAGGTCACCAATGGCCAAGGCCAGCCCTTTAAGGTCTTTACTCCCTTCTCCAAAGCCGCCACCTCCCAGGTGGCGGGAGATGAACCGGAGGGGGTGCCGGAGATGGGGGCGTCGGCAAGCAGCGCGTCCTCCTGGCCCAAACCCACCGAGCCGGCATGGGCGGCATCCCTGGCCGAGCACTGGACGCCCGGCGAGGCCGAAGCGCGCGAGCTATGGACCACCGGGTATATGCACAATCGCGTGCGCATGGTGGTGGGCTCCTTCCTCACCAAGAACCTGGGCATCCACTGGCGCCTGGGCGAGGAATGGTTCTGGGACACCTTGGTGGACGCCGATGCCGCCTCCAATCCTTTTAATTGGCAGTGGGTGGCCGGTTGTGGCGATGATGCCGCGCCTTTCTTTCGCATCTTCAACCCCGAAACGCAGGCCCAGCGCTTCGATCCTAAGGGTGCGTACGTGCGCCGCTGGGCACCCGCGCTGTCCGCCCCGCCCATCGTGGACCTAAAGGAATCACGCCAAGCCGCGCTCGATGCCTATGCGGAGATCAAAGACTAGGCCGGCGGAAAAGGTGGACGTAAAGGTCTACCATGGGGCCAATGATGAGCTCCAGGATTCATTCTCAAGCGCACCCGCCGATTGGCAATACCCCACTCATGCGAGTGGAGGCGATTAGCCCCCGGCCGGATGTCCACCTCTATCTCAAACTCGAACAATTCAACCTCGGCGGTTCTGCAAAAGACCGGACCGCCCGAGCCCTTATCCAGGCAGCCCTCGAAGCCGGCGATATCCGCCCGGGTTCGACGCTGGTGGAGTCTTCCTCCGGCAACCTGGGCATGGCTCTAGCTCGCCAAGCCCCGCTCCAAGGGATGAAGTTCCACTGCGTGGTGGATCCGCGGGTCAACGCCTCCACGGTAGCTACCATGCGGGCCTACGGCGCACACGTGGAATTGCTCGACCACCCCGATCCAGAAACCGGCGATTGGCTCACCGCCCGCCGCACCCGCGTGGCCGAGCTTTTGGAAGAGATCCCCGATTCTTTCAACCTCAACCAGTATTCCAATGAAGCCGCCTTCCACGCCCACGCGGAAGGCACCATGACTGAGATTCTGGACCAGCTCGGTCAGGCGCCCAGTCATCTGCTCGTGGCTATGAGCACCACCGGAACCCTTGGCGGCTGCGTACGCAAGCTCTCCGAGCTGGGCGCCGACACCCACACAATCGGCGTTGATGCGGAAGGCTCCGTGCTTTTTGGTGGTGAGCGTGGCACCCGCATGCTGCCTGGCTATGGCGCTGGAATCGTCACCGAACTATCCACCAAGTTTTCGCCTTCTTCCGTGGAGAGGGTTCCGGACCTCGATGCCATCGTTGCTGCCCGGCAGCTCGCTCAAGCAGAGGGCCTACTGCCTGGCGCTTCCGGCGGTGCCGTCATCGCCGCCTTCCAACGCCTCGCGCCCTCCTTACCGGCAGGGGCGGAGGTGGTTGCCGTGCTGCACGACGCCGGCCAGCCTTACCTCGACACCATTTATAACGACTCCTGGGTGTGTGAAAACTTCGACATTTCGCCCTCTGAACTCGCGGCGCGCATCGAAGGGTCGGCGCAGTGACCTCTTCTCGTTCTGTCTGCCGCATTGCCATCATTGGAGCTGGCCCGCGTGGCCTGTGGGCCGTCGAGGAACTCCTCGAGCGCGCCCGCGTTCCACTCGATGTCACTGTCTTTGACCCCTACCCCGCCGGTGCGGGCGCCGTCTACCGTCCGCAGCAGCCGCCGCAGTGGCGCCTCAACGTCAACTGCGCCATCGTCACCACTGCCCACGATAGTTTCAACGCCTGGCGCACCCGCCGCGGTGAAGACACCACCGATGCCTTCCCGCCGCGGGCCCAGGTGGGCCAATTCCTCGCCGATACCTGGTCCGCAGCAGTGCACCGCGCGCCAGCCCACGTACGCATCCGGCACCTGCCGCACCGCGTGACCGCGGTAAGCGCCGACGGAGAGGGGTTCATGGTCGATGGCGCCCCCTTCGACGAGGTACTGGTCTGTACCGGCCACGACCATCTCCACGCTGGGTCTTTGGTATACGAGGCTTCTTGCGTACCAGTCACCGGGCTTTACTTCGGTGCCGATCTTCCGAGCTCCGCACGGCGGATCGGCGTACGCGGTGCCGCCTTGAGCTTCATCGATGTGTGCCTGCTGTATGGCGATACTGCCGAAACCATCTACCCGGTTAGCCGCAGCGGGCGCTTCATGGAGGTAAAGCCCTCCCCGCAGATACCGCTGCCGGAGGTGTCACCGCGGTGGCGGCAGGCCTGCGCGCATATCGACAACGCTTCGGAGCTGCGTGAGATCCTCATCGGGGCTGCAGGCGAATTCGGTGACTTCTCAACTGCAGACCTCGCCGCCGTTATCGACGGTCAGGATTTCACTGGCGATGCTGTCGCTGAGCTCGAGGCTTCCCTACGTGCGGCCGAAGGTACCGGTCCACTCACCCCGGCCGCAGCCGTAGGCGCGGCGTTTCGTGGGGTATTTCAAGAATGCGTCGATTGGCACAAGGCACATGGACCCATGCCCGGCTTCCGCGAGCTTTCACGCACCCTTGAGCGCGTGGCTTTTGGTCCGCCACCGGTCACAGCCAAGCGCCTGCTCGAGCTGATCCACTCCGGTGTGGTGAATACCCACTACCTAGGCACGCCTGAGCAGATAGATTCCTGGCGGGAGCAGGGCGGCGTGGACCTGCTTATTGACGCCACCGTTGCTCCCCAAGCCACCCCCTCCCCCTTCCACGACGTTCCTGGCGTAGTGGAAATTGGCCGGATGAATGAGATCTCCCTGCCCGGCCATGACTCCCTTAACCGTTCCGTGCACGATGACATCCCCCGCTGGGCGGAGAAAGTAGGAAACCCATGACCACCACTCCCGTAGACCCACTACCCGTCCACGGCACCGTCCCCTTGCGCGCCCAGTGGGAACGGTGGATGCGTGAGCTCGTCGAAAACCCGCAGCACGTCAGCACATTAACCTCGCGCTACGGTTCTCCGGTGAACGTGTTGAATCCCGCTCCGCTACGCCACAATGCCCAAGAGCTGCTCGACGCGGGCGCTTCCCACGGCGTGGAGACTCAGGTGTTTTTCGCACGCAAGGCCAATAAGGCTCTGTGTTTTGTCGATGCTGCACGCAATGCCGGGCTCGGGGTGGATGTAGCCAGCGAGAACGAGCTCCGCCAAGTGCTCGACCGCGGTGTCGCCCCAGAGCGCATCATCCTCAGCGCCGCTATCAAAACAGATGGGTTGCTCCACCTCGCGGTTTCCCGAGGCGTCACTATCTCTTGTGATTCTCGCGCCGAATCCCGCCGCATCGCCGCCATCGCGAGGGATTTAGACACCACCGCCCACGTGGCACCACGCCTCGCTCCAGATCCGGACTCCCTGCCTCCCACCCGCTTCGGGGAGAGGCTACCGGCATGGCGGCAAGCAGAGTGGACACAGGAACTTCGTGCTGTAGGCGTCCACGTGCACCTGCACGGCTATAGCGAAGCCGACCGCCGAACCGCCCTGGCAGAGGCAATTGCCTTGGTCGAGCACGTACGCGAATTGGGCCAGCCCGCTAGTTTCATCGATATCGGTGGCGGCGTGCCCATGAGCTACCTGGAATCCCGCGAGCAGTGGGAGAATTACCTCGAGCGCATCGCCTCCCAACGCGCTGGTACCGGTGAACCGTTCACGTGGAAAGCGGATCCGCTGTCCAATACTTACCCCTTCTGGCAGGAGCCAACCCGCGGTCAGTGGCTAAACCAGCTCCTCTCCGGTGAGGTCCCCGGCTACGGCACCGCTGGCAAGGAGCTGCGCGAACGGAACATCGCCCTACATCTTGAGCCCGGCCGCAGCTTGCTTGACGGCTGTGGAGTCATCCTCACCGAGGTGAGCTTCCTCAAAGATCGCTCTGACGGCCTGCCCCTGATCGGCGTGGCGATGAATCGCACCCAGTGCCGGACCGCCGCAGATGACATCCTGCTCGACCCTCTCTTGGTACCTACGGCTGGGCCGGTAAAGGAAATCTCCCGTGAGCCACGCACCGGCTTTGTGGTGGGTGCCTACTGCATTGAAGACGAGGTTATCCTGCGCCGCGAACTGGACTTCCCCGATGGCATTGCCGTGGGAGATACCCTCGCCATTCCGAATACAGCCGGATATTTTATGCACATCCTCGAGTCTGCTTCGCACCAAATTCCCTTGGCACGCAACGTCTACTCCGACGGCGGCGAATGGGCGCCAGACGATATTGACGCCACTTAACTGGCTGCGGTTCACAACACAGAAAAAGGGCTTCGAGGAATTCCTCGAAGCCCTTTAGCTTTAAGCGCAGTGCGCTAAACCGATTTACTCGGTGTAGCCCTTAACCACGGAACCGTCAACCGGGATGCCCGGGCCGGAGGTGGTGGAGATGGTAGCGCGCTTGATGTAGATACCCTTAGCGGAAGAAGGCTTCAGACGCTGGATCTCGTCCATGAGGGCGCCGTAGTTCTCAGCCAGCTTCTCGGCATCGAAGGATGCCTTGCCGATGATGGCGTGCAGGTTAGCAGCCTTATCAACGCGGAAGGAGATCTTGCCGCCCTTAACCTCAGAGATTGCCTTAGCAACGTCTGCGGTAACGGTGCCGGTCTTCGGGTTCGGCATCAGACCACGCGGGCCCAGGACGCGGGCAACGCGGCCAACCTTGGCCATCTGATCCGGGGTAGCGATAGCAACGTCGAAGTCGATGTTGCCTTCGTTGATCTGCTCGATCAGTTCAGCGGTGCCAACGATGTCAGCGCCAGCTTCCTGAGCGGCGGTAGCCTTCTCGCCCTCAGCGAAGACAGCAACGCGAACGTCCTTACCGGTGCCGTTAGGCAGGGAAACGGTGCCGCGAACCAGCTGGTCAGCCTTGCGCGGGTCAACGCCCAGGCGGAAGACAACGTCAACGGTGGCGTCGAAGTTCTTGGAGGAGGTCTCCTTAGCCAGCTTGGTGGCCTCGATCGGACGGTACAGGCGGGACTTATCTACCAGTTCCGCAGCGGCCTTATAAGCCTTAGACTTGGTGCTCATTTAACAATTCCTTTTCTGGATTGGTGTGGTGTTTGGCGGGCCGTAGCTGGCCCTACCACATAAAGTTTTTACTTCTCCGGTGCGCCATCAACGGTGATGCCCATGGAGCGGGCGGTACCGGCGATGATGCGAGCGCCGTTCTCGATGTCACGTGCGTTCAGGTCCGCAAACTTAGTCTCTGCGATTTCCTTGCACTGATCCCAAGACACAGAACCGACCTTGTCGGTGTGTGGTACGCCGGAGCCCTTCTGGATGCCAGCGGCCTTCAGCAGCAGCTTAGCTGCCGGCGGGGTCTTCAGCTTGAAGTCGAAGGAACGGTCCTCATAGACGGTGATCTCAACCGGAACCACGTTGCCACGCTGGTTCTCGGTAGCGGCGTTATAAGCCTTGCAGAACTCCATGATGTTGACGCCGTGGGCACCCAGTGCCGGGCCAACTGGCGGTGCCGGGTTAGCGGCGCCTGCCTCGATCTGCAGCTTGATGAAGCCGGATACCTTCTTCTTAGGAGCCATCGAATTACCTCTTTCCTGTGTTACCGGGATGTCCGCCACGATGAATAACGGGATCCCGTCCGGATGCTCACCTTCAGTGGGCCACCGGAGGATGAAACGTTTTCTTATACGCACGCCAAAGGCGCACGGCGTTCCAGTTTAGAACACCGTGCGCCCTGCACAAAATCACTTTTTAGGAGATGCGCTCGATCTCGGTCGGCGACAGCTCCACCGGGGTCTCGCGGCCGAAGATGGATACCAGGCCCTGCATCTTGCCGGTCTCCGGGTCGATCTCGGAAATGGTCGCGGATACGGCGGCCAGCGGTCCGGACAGGATGGTCACTGCCTCGCCCACCTCGAAGTCGTGCGCGTACTTCTTGGCCACTTCCTTCTCCGGCATATCCACAACCTGCTCGCCCTCTGCCTCGTTCGGGGCAGCATCGCCCTTGGTGGACGGCGCCTCGTTGGGCATGAGGAACTTAGCTACGTCGCGGGTCTTGACCGGGGTGGCGTTACCTTCGTTGCCCACGAAGGAGGTCACGCCCGGGGTTTCGCGGATGACGGACCACGCGGCGTCGTTAAGCTCAGCGCGAACCAAGACGTAGCCCGGCAGCAGCTTGCGCTTCACAATCTTCTTCTTGCCGTCCTTGGTCTCTAGGACCTGCTCAATAGGAACAACGACCTCGAAGATGGAATCTTCTACCTCGAGGGTCTGGGCGCGCATGTCCAGGTTGGTCTTTACCTTGTTTTCGTAGCCGGAGTAGCACTGAATGATGTACCACTGGCCCGGCTGCTTCTTCAGCTCGCGGGTAAAGGCGCGAAGGCGCTTGCGGTAGGCGGCATCCTCGGACTCGTCTTCGCCGGCCTCAGGGGCTGCGCCCTCGGCTTCAGCTTCGGCCGCTGCCGGTTCCGCTGCGTCGGTGGACTCGGCGGACTCGCCTGCAGCGTCGGTGGACTCAGCCGTTCCTTCAGTTTCTTCCGCTGCCGAAGCGGCTGGGGTAGCATCCTCCTGCTGCGCTTCTTCTACGGAGCTAGCGTGCTCTGCCGCCTGCTCCTGCACGTTGGACTGCATTGCCTCTTCCAGCGAGGTGCCTACGGTTTCGACGTTATTCTCGTCGCTCATAATTCTTACTCCAAATATTCCTCGGCGCGTTGCGTAGGACCAGCCTACCCGCCCGCGTATGGGCAAAAAGTATCCCGCCGTTCCTTGAAGCGGAAACAGCGGGATAAAAGGTTATGCAGCTATCTTACTTATTAGAGAGAACCTGCTCAACTCCGAGACCAGCCAGGGTGTCAACGCCCCAGACCAAAGCGGTCAGCACGATAAGGAACGCAAAGGTGATGAGGGTGTACTGCAGCATCTCCTTAGCGGTAGGCCACACCACCTTCTTCATCTCGGATGCAACCTCGCCTGGGAAAGCGGCTACGCCGCCACCTAGGGTGTCATCGTGGTTCTTATCCTCTACGCGGACGACGTGCTTATCGGCGTAGTCCGCGGAGGACGTGGTAGCCGCACCAGAGAGCTGACGCTTACCGGTCGGGCGCGATGCACCCGAATTCTTCGGCTGCTGCTCATCGCTCACAGCTAACCCTCCTTGGGAACTAAATCTAATAGGGCGCTTAACGCGCACCTCCATAACTTTGTCAACCCTAGCAAAGCTTGCACAGCATGAAAAGCTGACCACGGCATTTGCAAGGCGTGGCCTTGACAACATGTGCGTGGGCCAAGCGCCACGAAGAGGCGGATTCTAGTGGTCGTGGAAACACTTCTTATGTTTCGGTTGAGTTTATCAGTGCGGCCATTTTCTCGGCTGGTGTTTGAAAGCCCAGGGTTTTGCGGGGGCGGCGGTTGAGTTGCATGGCGACGAATTCTAGGTCCGCTGCACTATGGACGCTTAGGTCTGTTCCTTTAGGGAAGTACTGCCTTAGTAGTCCATTGGTGTTTTTATTGGTGCCTCGCTGCCACGGCGAACCAGGATCGCAGAAGAACACGGGACACTTTGTAGTGAGGTTACCCTCGTTTAGTGGACACCCTATTTGTACGGATCTAGTGTCCGTAGGAGAGGATGTTCATTGTGAGTCAACAGCGCAAGAAGTACACGCCG
>ERZ1031127.69-NODE-69-length-25445-cov-13.597440_pt1 | contig 25445 bp, 24 predicted proteins | sample MGYA00518224_ERZ1031127 | MGnify/ENA primary metagenome ERZ1031127 (study PRJEB33718, sample SAMN03159757) | human skin metagenome | collected 2014-05-20 | study: EMG produced TPA metagenomics assembly of the PRJNA266117 data set (Human skin bacterial metagenome... | reverse complement strand
GAGGATTCCGGGGGGGTACGGAGACGGTACCCCGCCGTTTCCACCAAACTCTGTCGAACCGGTATCATGTTTAGCTAGGAAGTGGGCTACGCTCACTGACGTGCCGTAAAACTTTGGAGGACACTTGTTTACCGCTTTTATTCAGGCTTTCAAAACGCCTGATCTTCGTAAGAAGCTGTTGTTCACCTTCTTTATCATGGCTCTGTTCCGCTGGGGTTCGTTTATCCCCCTGCCGGGTGTTGACTATGCCGCGTTAAAGGCGGTCATCTCTGATGTTCAGAACAACGGGTCGCTGCTCGACTTGGTGAACATGTTCTCCGGTGGCGCTTTGCTGCAGCTCTCTGTTTTTGCCTTGGGCATCATGCCTTACATCACGGCTTCGATTATCATCCAGCTGCTGCGCGTAGTCATTCCTCGTTTTGAGGACCTGCACAAGGAAGGTCAGACCGGTCAAGCGAAACTGACCCAGTACACGCGCTACCTGACTATTGCCCTGGGCGTGTTGCAATCAACTTCCATCATCACTGCGGCGCGTACCGGTACACTGTTCGGCCGGGCTTCCAATGAAAAGATTATCCCCTCGGATTCTGCCTGGATTTTCGTCCTCCAGATTCTGGTGATGACGGCTGCTACCGGCTTGATTATGTGGATGGGTGAGCTGATTACCGAAAAAGGTGTCGGCAACGGTATGTCCATCCTGATTTTCACCTCTATCATCGCCAACTTGCCGCGGAAGTTGTTCGCTATTGCTGGCGGTAATGGTGGTATTCAAAAGTTCTTGGCGATTATTGCCCTGATTCTGTTGGTGACCCTGGCTGTGGTCTATGTGGAACAGTCCATGCGTCGCATCCCCGTGCAGTACGCCAAGCGCATGGTGGGACGTCGGATGTACGGCGGCACCACCACCTACATTCCGCTAAAGATTAATATGTCCGGCGTTATCCCGGTCATCTTTGCTTCCTCGATTCTGTCCCTGCCGATGATGCTGGCTCAGTTCGGTGACCAAAATGCCAAGTGGATTCAATGGATTAGCATGAACTTCCGTTCTAGCTCCTGGTTCTACCTGGTCGTTTACGGCTTGCTGACCTTTGCGTTCGCGTTCTTTTATACCTCGATTACTTTCAACCCCGAGGAAGTCGCGGACAACATGAAGAAGTACGGCGGCTTCGTCCCCGGTCTGCGCGCGGGACGTCCCACGGCCGACTACCTGCACTACGTGATGACCCGAATCACTACGGCCGGTGCGGTTTACTTGACCATCGTGGCTCTGATTCCCCAGATTGCGATGGTCGCGATGAACGTGCCCCAATTGCCCTTCGGCGGTACTACAATTCTGATTATTGTTGGCGTTGGCCTGCAAACGGTGAAGGACATCAACGCTCAACTGCATCAGCACCACTACGAAGGATTTATGGCATGACGAAAAATTTGGTGATTATGGGTCCTCCCGGCGCGGGTAAAGGGACCCACGCCAAAGAGATTGCAACACACTTTCAGATTCCTTGGATTTCGACCGGTGATATTTTCCGTAAGCATAAGGCGGAAAAGACTGAATTGGGCAAGCTCATTGAGTCCTATATCGACAAGGGTGAGTTCGTTCCCGACTCGGTCACGGACCGGATTGTCTGTGAGCGCATCAGCCAGACTGATGCCACCGCCGGCTTTTTGCTGGACGGCTATCCCCGCTCCATTCCCCAAGCTAAGGTTCTCAAAGCCGTCTTGGCTGAAACCAACGAACGGGTGGATGCGGCGATTTACCTGGATGTCAGCGCTGCCGAGGTCAAACGGCGCCTGTTGAAGCGTGCCGAGATTGAAGGCCGTACCGACGACACGCCCGAAGTCATCGACCACCGTCTAGAGGTATTCTTTGAAGCTACGCAGCCCTTGCTGGACTTTTATGAGCAGGAAGGCGTGTTGCGCAAGGTCGATGGGGAGGGCACCATTTCTGAGATTGCCCAGCGCTTGCTTGCGGTGATGGAAGAAATCGAAAGGAATTAGCTCGGTGTCAGTCCAAGACCGGCGCATTGAGATTAAGTCCACCAATCAAATTCTGAAAATGCGCCGCGCCGGAATGGTGGTAGTCGCGATTCACCAGGCTCTTCGTGAGGCTTGTGAGCCGGGTATCACTACCGGAGAACTTGATCAGATTAGCGCCGCTGTCATCAAACGTATGGGCGCAAAGTCTAACTTCTTGGGCTACGACGGCTTTCCCGCTACCGTTTGTGTCTCGATTAACGAGGAAGTGGTCCACGGGATTCCAGGCAATCGGGTGTTGCAGTTTGGCGACTTAGTGAGCTTTGACTGTGGCGCCTATATCGTGGACAACGCTTCTCGCCAGTGGCACGGTGATGCTGCATTTTCGATGATTTGCGGTGGTGAAACACATGCTCGTCCCGATGATTTGCAGCTGCTTTCCACGACCGAACGAGCCCTGTGGTCAGCGATAGCTGCCCTGGCAAACGCCAAGTATCTGGGCGAAATCGGCGATGCTGTTGAGAAAGTTGTAGCGGAGGATACGCTCCGCTACGGCTGGGAGGCTGGCATCGTGGAGGAGTACGTGGGTCACGGTATCGGCACCGCCATGCATCAGGCTCCCGATGTATTGAACTATTCCACCCGTGCCCGCGGTCCAAAGATAAAACCGGGGATGGTGCTGGCCATCGAGCCCATGTTGACCCGTGGCGGCTCCGTAACCAAAGAGCTGTCCGATGGTTGGACGGCAGTCACCGTGGATGGGTCCAGAGCGGCCCACTTTGAGCACACTGTTGCGGTTCTGCCCGGCGGAGTGTGGGTTTTGACAGCTCCAGACGGAGGACGCGCCGGGTTGGCTCCCTTCGGGCTTTCACCGCGGGCAATCGCGCCCCGCGGTTGAGGTTTTTCCAAGTTTACTTTTCGTCAGTGTTGAATTACGGTCATTTTGGGCAATAAACCTCTTTAATTGGCAAGTTTTGCGGTTAGATTTAGGTTTCACTAGGGGTGCCTAATATAGAATAATTAGAGCTGTGCCGTCCGGCACTGTGAATGGCAAGGAGAATACAACGTGGCTGAAAGCAGCAACCCCGCAACCCCCTCTCGTTTCAACATGGGAGCCCAAAGGTTTTCCTCGTTTATGCCCGAAGATGATGGGTATCGTCCCCCTACGTTGACGGCTCAAGGTCGTGAGGATGTGGAACGTTTGCGGGCCAAGGTACGTAAACATAACCCTGGTTACATCTATACCAACGGGGTTTCTTTGCCGTCCCAGCTGCCCAGCGTGCCGGAACTGTTGGATGAACTAGCCAGCCACGTGCGTTCTGCCCGCAGTGACCATGACATTCCCAACACGCCCTTGCCCGAGGTCGAAACCTCCGAGCTTGCCAAGGCCGGTTTTGACTGGAAAGCCATTGCGGATTGTGCCATCGAGGCTCTCGAAACGGGATCTCGGCGGCCACTACCGCTGGCTAATGATCCGGCCGCAGCAGAGATTCCCGGTCTGAGTATCATTGCAGCCGCACGGGCGTCTTCCGCCGTGGCTCCAACTCCTGAGATGCCAGCCGAACCCGAACCTGAAACCTTGCCGACAGAAACTTCTGAACGTGGAGCCGACTGGCAGTCCAGTGAAACGACCTGGTCAGAAACAGCTGCAACCCCGGCAGACGCGGCAGAACCTTTAGCTCCAGAAGTCGGAGTACCTCTAGCTCACGCTCCTGAGGATGCGCCTGCTGAAACTGAGGCACCGGAAGAAACCTTATCGCCGTTCGGAGAGCCGATGGCGGCAGGCGAATCTACCTCGGAACCGGCTGCACCCACTCTTGACCAAGAACTGCCTGATAGCGAGGCGCCGGAAGGTGCACAGGACGAAGCCGAGCCCTGGTCTGAGCCCGAAGATCATGCGGCCACTGACGCTGAAGAAATTGAGCTTCCTGAAGAATTGCCTGAACAGCTACCTGAGGAACTACCCGAAGAATTATCTGAGCAACAGCCTGAGGACCTGCTGGAACAATTGCCTGACGAGCTTTCCGAGGAATTGCCTGAGGCACTGCCTGAAGAGCTCCCCGTTGAGCCAGCGGACGGTGAATCTGCCGAACAGACTCTCGCGGAGGAAATCTCTGCCGCAGAGGATTTGGTCGGTCAGCGTGTCTACGACGATGACGTGCTGGAGTCCGAAGGTAACGATGACGAACTTTACGTAGGCGACGTGGAAGGCGAGATGGCGCATTGGGCTATCAACCCCGAGGAACCTGAGGAAGTCCTCCCGTTAGAGCCCGACCAGCCCGCGGTCACGTCAGATGAGGCACCGGCTGAGGTGGCTTCTGAAACTGAACTTGAGGCCGCTCCTGAACAAACCGCTCTGCCCGAGGACGCGGAAGTCGCCGCGGAACTACCGGCAGCCGCACTGCTGGAGGAAACGGAGATCAATGAGCCCCAAATCGAGACGGAGCTGACCCTGCAAGATTCCGCCCCCGAGGAACCGGTGGATGAGGTCAGCCCTGAGCTTACGGAGGAAACCCCGGTTGAGGAAACGGAACCGGCTGAGATTCCTGAGACGGAGATCCCCGAGGAACTCCCGGAGATGCTGACTCCGGCAGCCGAGACGGAAGAAACCTTCGCTGAAACAGATGTTGACTTGGTGGATCTGGATTTGGGTGAGTTGGACGATTTGGAACTCGATCTCGAGTCGGCTGAGATTGCGGCGCCGGAAGAACCCAGTCTTGATGAGCCGATGGAAGAATCCGCCGATGTCGAGCTGGCAGAGACAGCTGAACTCACGGACGAAAGTCCCGCCGAACTGCCCGGGGACGTCCAAACTTCTCAGGAAACGGCTTTGCCTGGTAGTGAGGCCATTGGGATGGAGGAGCCGGATGCTTCCCAAGATTCAGATTGGGCCAATCAGGAAGAAATCGATCTGGGAGATTTTGCCGATTCAGAGTCCGAAGTTCCGGCCGAGCTGCCAGTCGAAATGCCAGACGAGCTGACCGAGGGGGACACCGCTGCGGAAAGCGAAGGGACTGAGTCGGCGGCTGCTGACTTGCCTTACCTGGGTGAAAACGCCGAGGAAATGCTGGCTCAAGCCAATCAGGATGGAACGGAAGGTAATGAGGAGGAACTGTCCTTCGAGATTCCCCAGGTGCAAGGCGACATTCCAGAAGCTATGCAGGAGGGATACCCCGAATGGGATCCGACCGCAAGTGCAGAGGGCGTGCCCGGCGCTGACGAAGAGCTGTTCGCAGCTGGTTACGAAGATGCCGAAGCTGCGGTCGAGCCAGTCAAACAGGGATTCTTTTCCCGGCTTTTCTCCAAGAGGTCAAAGAAGTAACGTCGAAGGACCGCAAGCAGTAGCCAATAACAGGTAAAATAGCAGTAAGCTCAGGGAGGTGAGCCCAGACATGACCACGCAGGCCAACCGCATTGTTTCGCTGCTGAACAAGCAGTCTCAGCACCCTTTGCGTAATGCAATCTTATTCATGATTGGCTGGGTCATCCTGGTTCTGGTGGGCGTGGCTTTCATCATGACCACCGTGATTCCTCGCACCCAAGGCTACGTGGCCACGACCATACCTGACGATTCTATGAATCCGACTTTCTCCCAATCGGATTTGTTGCTGTTCCAAAAGCTGCGCCAGCAGGGAGCCCAACAGCTCAATCCGGGTGATGTTATTGCTTATCAGCCGACCGAAGCGGTGAAATACGAGATTGCGCGAGTCAGCGAAGTCATGGGTTCTGGCGACGAGATGCAGTTCGGCGTCAAGTCTGACAATCCTCAGGCGGAGGCCAGTGACGAAACAGTCACTCTGGATATGGTTCGCGGTGAATTTCGTTACAAGGTTCCTTTCTTCGGGCTTCTGTTCCCGTTGCTTCCACCTCCGGTAGTCTCATTCGTGCTGATTTTTGTCGCCCAGCTGTTGCTGATTTATGCCGGCTGGCAAATTGGTACCTCCATGATTAATGCTCTTGACCCGCAACGTCAGGCGCGGGCGGCACGGCTGCGGACCGCGGCTTTGGCCGGTAACTTGGAAACGACTCGGCAGAGGTTGCGCCGTCAAGGTCTCAAGTAGTTCACCGGGGCAATTCTCAAGTTTTCCCTCGTCTGGGCTCAGTTTTGGTCATCTTGGCGGGGAGTCTCTGATTTGGTGTTTTGCGGATAAAAGGTTTAGAATCGACTTTTGGACTGTCTAACGGTGGGGGTTCCTGCCTGAGGACAGATTCTAAAGATCCAAAAGACATTTTGCGGAGGATTGGTTAGCCCTATGGGGAAAAAAGACGGAGTCATCGAGGTCGAAGGTACAGTAGTTGAGGCCTTGCCTAATGCGATGTTCCGGGTGCAACTGGCCAATGAGCATGTGGTTTTGGCGCATATCTCAGGAAAGATGCGCCAGCATTACATCCGTATCCTGCCTGAGGATCGCGTGGTAGTCGAGTTGAGTCCTTACGACCTCACTCGAGGCCGTATAGTGTATCGCTACAAGTAAAATGGCCTAACTCGGAGGAAATGATGAAGGTTAACCCCAGCGTTAAACCCATCTGCGACAAGTGCAAGGTGATTCGCCGGCACGGTCGCGTGATGGTGATTTGCGAAAACCCGCGTCACAAGCAGCGTCAGGGCTAAGTCCCAGGCGCGTCGCTTCCGGCGCACGACCCGATTTGGGTCAAGCACCCGCCAGCGGCCTATCGTTTCACCTGGAGTTTCAGGTGTTGCGTGAGCCGTAACCCTCGGTATCAGGGGCCGAGGCCGCACTATTGACAGTGTGGGAGGCAGGGTGACGGCCTCTGAATAAGAAAACAGGAGAAATACATGGCACGCCTGGTAGGTGTGGATTTGCCGCGCGAAAAGCGCATGGAAATCGCTTTAACATATATTTACGGGATTGGACGTACCCGCGCGAAGGAAACCTTGGAAGCGACCGGTGTGAGCCCGGATACGCGCGTCAAGGACCTTACTGAAGACGAATTGATTGCTTTGCGCGATTTCATTCAGGCCAACTACAAGGTCGAGGGTGATTTGCGCCGTGAAGTTGCTGCGGATATTCGCCGCAAGATTGAAATCAACTGCTATCAAGGGCGTCGTCACCGCGCAGGCTTGCCGGTTCATGGCCAGCGCACCAAGACTAATGCGCGTTCCCGCAAGGGACCCAAGCGCACCGTTGCCGGTAAGAAGAAAGCGAAGTAAGGGGGATAAATCATGGCAGGTAAGCCTCAAGCCACTAAATCGCGCCGCAAGGAACGTAAGAACGTTACCGAAGGCAATGCTTATATCAAATCCACATTCAACAACACCATCGTGTCCATTACGGATCCGTCCGGTGCTGTTATTGCTTGGTCGTCCTCCGGTCAGGTCGGTTTCAAGGGCTCGCGTAAGTCGACGCCGTTCGCAGCGCAGTTGGCCGCTGAAGCCGCGGCTCGGCGCGCGCAGGAATTTGGTCTGAAAAAGGTTGACGTTTTCGTCAAGGGTCCGGGTTCTGGTCGTGAAACCGCGATTCGTACCCTGACTGCTACCGGTCTGGAAGTTGGTTCCATCCAGGATGTAACTCCGCAGGCTCACAACGGCTGCCGCCCTCCGAAGCGTCGCCGCGTCTGATTGCGCTTGTCCGGGCCGATTAGCCGCTGGTGGACCTCACCAGGGACAAACGGCAGCTCAAGCGGTTCTGGAAAATTACTTACAACCTAAAATACTCAAATCCCTTCGCCAAGGATTTGGAGCCTGAACCGGTGTGGTGGCGGATGCCGGAAAGGAAATCAACAGTGCTTATTCAAGCGCAACCGAAGCTGACTGAAGAAGTTATCAATGACCAGCGCTCTCGTTTTACAATAGAGCCTTTGGAACCGGGTTTCGGGTACACTCTGGGAAATTCCCTGCGTCGCACCCTGCTGTCCTCGATTCCGGGTTCGGCAGTGACCTCCATCAAGATTGAGGGGGCTTTGCACGAATTCACGACCCTGCCGGGTGTGAAAGAGGACGTGACTCAGATTGTTTTGAACATCAAGGAGATCGTCCTGTCCTCGGATAATGATGAGCCCGTGGTCATGTATCTGCGCAAGACCGGGGAAGGCGAGGTCACCGTGGGTGACATTATGCCTCCGGCTGGCGTGGTGATTCACAACCCGGAACAGCACATTGCCACGTTGAACAAAGACGGCAAGCTGGAAATCGAACTGACTGTGGAACGCGGCCGCGGCTACGTCTCCGCGTCTCAGAACAAGGACCCGGAAGCCGAGATTTCTCGTATTCCCGTGGATTCCATCTATTCTCCAGTTCTTAAGGTGTCCTACCGCGTGGAGGCCACTCGTGTGGAACAGCGCACTGACTTCGATCGTTTGGTCGTCGATGTGGAAACCAAGAAAGCCATTCTTCCGCGTGACGCGATGGCTTCCGCGGGCAAGACCCTGGTGGAGTTGTTCGGGCTGGCTCGCGACTTGAACCACGATGCCGAAGGCATCGAATTGGGGCCGTCCGGTAACGATGCAGCTCTGGCCGAAGATTTGGCTATGTCTGTTGAGGACTTGGACCTGACCTCCCGGGCGTTGAACTGCCTGACTCGTGAAGGCATTAACACGGTAGGCGACCTGGTGGCTCGGTCCCAGGCAGATTTGCTGGATATCCGCAACTTTGGTCAGAAATCCATTGATGAAATCAAGGAAAAACTGGCTGGGATGGGGATGTCTTTGAAAGACACCCCGATGCCTGCTGTCGAAGGCGCGGACATGCCCCAGTTCAGTGATGAAAACTAACTTTTGAGACAAGATTTAAGGAGAATCAAGAATTATGCCTAAGCCCACGAAAGGCCCCCGTTTGGGTGGTAGCCCGTCTCATGAGCGGATTATGCTCGCTAACCTGGCTTGCGCCCTGTTTGAAAATGAATCTGTAACGACCACCGAGGCTCGCGCCAAGCGTCTTCAGCCGCTGGCTGAGAAGCTCATTACCAAGGCTCGCCGCGGTGATTTGCACGCTCGCCGTCAGGTGCTGTCCAAGCTGCGCAACAAGGCCGTGGTCGCCAAGTTGTTCGAGGAAATCGCTCCGGCCATTGATAAAGACCGTGAGGGTGGCTGCACTCGCATCGTAAAGATGGGATACCGCAAGGGCGACAATGCTCCTCTGGCGGAAATCTCTTTGGTACTCGAAGGCGTCGAAAAGAAGAAGAAAGCTAAGCCGGCTACACCGAAGAAGGTTGCTGCCAAGCCGGAAGAAGCTAAGCCGGAAGAAACCAAGGCAGAATCTGAAGCGAAAGATGCTGCTGAGGAGAAGCCCGAAACTCCTGTAGAGGAAAAGGCTGAAGCTAAGGCGGAGGAAACTCCCGAGGAAAAGGCCGAATAAGCCGACTCATTTTTCCGCAGGGCTGGGTTCACAGGACCCAGCCCTCCGGTTTTTTATCAGATGCCCCACAAATTCGTCACGAAACAGGCAGGATGGATATTATGTCCAGCAGCCCTAAAGTGAACGTAGATTTAGTCCGCATGACACCGCCACCGGGCTGCGTCGTGGGGTTCAGGGGGAAGTAATGCGCATACGCCTGGATATTCGCTATGATGGGACACCGTTTCACGGTTGGGCCGTCCAGCCCGGACTGCCTACGGTGCAGGGTGCCCTCCAATCCGCCTTGGCGGTAATCTTTCGGCAACCTGTGGAGCTCACGGTGGCGGGACGCACCGATGCTGGGGTTCATGCCACCGGGCAAGTGGCCCATTTCACCGTGCCGGATTCAGCAAACCACACAGTTTTCCCCGAAACTTTGGTGCTGCGGCTGGGAGCGGTATTGCGGGCGGTGCTGAGCGGAAATCTGGCTAGCCCGGTGGAGGATGCACCATCTGCTTATCCCCAGGGTGCCGTGGATGCGTTGGTGGTGACCGCGGCGAGAGTGGTGCCGGAAAGTTTCGATGCGAGGTTTTCGGCTCTGGCACGCCATTACGTGTACCGCATTGTTGATGACGTGGCAGCGCGCAACCCGTTAAACCGCAACTGCTGTTGGTGGTATCCAACCGCGCTGGATCCGGCTGCTATGAACGCGAGCGCCACAGTGCTGTTGGGGGAACACGACTTCGCGGCTTTCTGCAAACCGCGCGAGGGCGCCACCACAATCCGAAACTTGCAACAGTTAGAGACAATGCGAATCGAACCGGGAATCATAGAAATCCGGGTGTGCGCCGATGCCTTTTGTCACTCTATGGTGCGCTCCCTGGTGGGCGCGTTGACTGAAGTAGGACGTGCTAAACGGGACACAGCCTGGCTGGCAGGAGCGTTGGCCGCCAAAGCGCGCATCCCAGAAATTCCGGTCGCTCCCGCCCTGGGATTGACCCTCACCGGGGTTGATTACCCCCAAAGCGCGGCGGAACTGCTCGCTCGACAACAAACCACGCGGGCGCGGCGAGACTGCGGTTGTCAGCCAGAACAAGACTGAGCAAATTCCTAACCCAGCCGTGAGACGTCGTTCACTGGCGGCTTATTCCGCGGCAGATACGCTTTTTTGCCGGCTCTTTTCGGCCTGCTTTACCGCCAGAGAGTTCGTGTTTTCCGAACCGCGGAACACCACGAACTTCCACCACAAGAACTCGCCGACAAAGTTCAGCAACAAACTGATGCCTTTCAGCAACCAGTCAGCCCACCCCATATTGGACAGAATTTGTCCGCCCCAGGACGTCAGAGGGATAAAGAACACATAGAACAAAGCGACCTTGAGCATCGCGATGGGAACGTTATTCGCTGACTTGAAAGTGAAATGGCGGTTGACCGTGAAGTTATAGATAACCGACAGGGCGATGGAAACCGATTGCGACACCCAGAACGGGAACCACCCCGTCAGGGAGTTTATCCATACCATCAGGGCGAAGCTGGCGACCTCGACCCCGGCGGCGGTGATAGACAGTAGAGTGAACTTGATGGCTTGAATGAGGGCGGCTTTGCCTTTTGAAGCCTGGCCGACCACAATCGCATCAGGGTTGCTCGGGGCAGGGGCTGGGGCTGTCTGTTCAGCGCCAGAGGGCGTTGCCTCCGAGGGGACATTGGGGGAGTTGTCTGGCTGCTCCGGTGGGGTTGGAGAATCCGTCTGTGTCATAGTGGTAATCCTTTGTTATTTCGGTTGGTTGTTACTGTTGAGCAGATTGAAGGCTTTGCGGTTGGCGCGATATAGGCCTTTGAACACTTCGTATTGGCGGTCGTAGACAGCGCGATGTTCCGGGTTAGGCAGGTAACGTTCCTGGACTTTCACGAGTTTCTGGGCGGCCTGAACCAGGTTGTCGACTTCGTGTGCTCCCACCAGGGCGACTAGGGCAGCACCGACCGACCCCACGTTTTGTGGATCCCTTACCGTCTCTACGGTTCGACCCAGCACATCAGCCAGAATCTGGGAAGTGACTGGCGAGAGGGCGCCGCCACCAACGAAACGTACCGCTTCGGAAGTTTGAACTTTCTTCCCTTCAGTTTCCAAGAACCAACGCAGATGGAAACATACGCCTTCGATGACGGAGCGCAGCATCTCAGTTTTGCCGGTTTCCAGGGAGATGTTAAAAAACATGGCACGGGCATTGGCATCCTCGAACGGGCAACGGTTTCCGTGCAGCCAAGGGGTGAAAATCACACCGCCGCTACCAGCGGGAGCTTTCGCAATGACTTCGGACAGGTACTCGTAAAGCGAGGTGTATTTCGTTTCCACGTCCGCCGCTTTGTCCTTATGAGACAGATAGACGTCAATCTCGTCCTCGGCCAAATGTTTACGAACCCATTCGAAACATTTTCCGGCCGTTTCTAGCTCGGCGAAGTAGTTGTATTTGCCCGGATCGGCACCGTCAACGGTAGCAATCATGGAATTAACATCAACCGCGCGCTTATCGGTGACGGTAGAGACCCATCCTGAAGTTCCCCAGTAGACGTGGGTGTCACTGACCCCGCAGGCCCCAGCGCCAACTCCAATTAGTGACGCGTCCCCACCACCGGCATAAACGGTCGTGGTTTGGGGCAGGCCAAGCTCTTGAGCAACTTCTGGGAGCAACGTCCCGACCGCGGTAGCAGACGTGACGATGGGCGCGAGGTGATCCGGATTGACCCCGAAAGAGCGGGCTAAACGCGATGCCCACGCGGGTCGACTGCTGCGCACGTCCAGGAGCAAAGTGGCGAACGCCGAATCTACGGACATGACGAAATTCCCGGTCAGGCGGGCAATGAGGTATTCCTTGACGTCGAGCCACTTGTGGACTTTGGCATAGACCTCGGGCTCGTTGTCGCGCACCCAGAGGTATTTCCACATGGGGTCCTTGACGGAAGCGGAAACTGCGGAGGTCCGATAGAGGCTGGACAACAACTTCTTGGCATTCATCCCCGAAATTTTCATGCCGGTTTCCAGCCCGCGCCGTTTTTGCTCCGCGGCGCGCTGGTCCATATAGCTCATGGCGGGACGCAGGTGATGTCCAGACTCATCCACCAGCACCAGAGCCTGCATCTGGGAGCAAAAACTGATGGCTTGGACCTCCGCCATTTCTTGCGGGTTTTCGCGCGCAAGTTCACGAGTGGTTTTGACGATGGCGTCCCACCACTGGTCCGGGTCTTGTTCCGCGCCCCCATTGGGCAGGATTGTCAGGCCGTAGGTCCCCAATCGGGAGTTCACCAGGGTCAGCTCCGACCCCGCCTGGTACAGACAAGTTTTCACTCCTGACGTTCCGACGTCGTAAGCAAGTATCAACATACTGTTTTCTTTCGTTCAAGAGTTATACAATTGGGGCAATGATTTCAGCTCAGTGAGGAGAGAATCAAATGCGAATTAATCAACCCAGCACTCGCGCCATCAACAAGCAACTGGATGACCTTATCAAGAAACCAATTTACTCCATTAGTGCCGGAGCCTTGCGCAATTACGAACAAGATTACTTCGAAGCGAAGTGTTCAGGTTCGAAATCTATGATTGAAACGGCAATGAATCGCATTCCCGGTGGAGTTCAGCACAATCTCGCGTTCAACCATCCTTTCCCCCTGGTCATCACCAAAGCCAGCGGACATGAACTGACTGACATTGACGGCAACGTGTACTTTGATTTCCTGCAGGCTGGCGGTCCGACCGTGCTGGGCTCCAACCCGCCGGAAGTTCGCGAAGAAGTCATCAAACTGTTGAACGATGGGGGGCCGTCTACCGGTCTGTTCCACGAGTACGAATACAAACTGGCGGACCTCATCGCCTCACGTGTGCCGACTGTGGATATGTTCCGAATGCTGGGTTCGGGCACAGAGGCGTGCATGGCGGCAATCCGGGTCGCCCGCCTGGCCACCAAGAAGAAGCACGTCCTCAAGATGGGCGGGGCCTATCACGGCTGGTCTGATCAGCTCGGTTACGGTATCCGTATCCCGGGTTCTAAGTTCACCCAAGCCCACGGGGTGCCTTGGACCATGTTCCGTTACGTGGACGAGTTTATGCCCGGAGACCTGGGTGACCTGGAGCGCAAACTGCGAATGAAGAAGCTCCACGGCGGTACTGCCGCGGTCATGATTGAACCCATCGGGCCGGAATCCGGAACTTGGCCCATCGACCAGGCTTTCCTCAAAGGGGTGGAACGGTTGTGCCGCCGCTACGGGGCGTTGTTGATTTTTGACGAGGTCGTTACCGCTTTCCGGATTTCTGACCGGGGCGCTTCGGGGCTGTTTGGGATTGACTCCGATTTGACGGTGTTTGGCAAGGTCATCGCCGGAGGGTATCCCGGTGCGGGCGGTCTGGGCGGCAAGCGCGAATACATGAAGTACCTCGCGGCGGGGATTCAGACGGGAGACAAGGTTCACAAGGCGTTGATTGGCGGCACGATGGCAGCCACCCCGATTAGCTGCGTGGCGGGCTACCACACGATTCAGCGCATCATTGAGACGAATGCTTGTGAATACGCCGGAGAAATGGGCAACCGTCTGACCGACGGGCTGCGAAGCCTGATTAAGCAATATAACCTGCCTTTCGTGGCTTGGAACGAAGGATCCGTGTGCCACCTCGAGACAGTAGGAACCATGCACTTCTCCATTGATTGGAGTAAACCGTGGACGATCCCGCACGTCTTGAACGAAACGTCGAAACGTAAGAAAGAAATGGAATACATGGGGGCGGCCTACACCGCCGAGGGGCTGATTACTCTGGCCGGCTCGCGTCTGTACACTTCCGCGGCATATACCCCGGAACTGATTGACGAGGCGCTGAACCGTTTCGAGCGGGTGTTCCAAAAGGTTGAGATGAAGCCGGCAACCAAGAAATAAACAGGCGCGGGTAGCCGCAGTAGTGAGGAAAGGACAAAAAATGACCGGGAATACTGGGCAAGACGATAAAACTGGAAATGTGATTATCGATACCGCGCGCCTCCTGCTGAGAGAAGGCTTAGTGGCTCGTACCTGGGGCAACCTGTCTCAACGCAGCGGTGATGACCGTTATCTCATTACGCCTTCAGGGCGGGGCTACGAGACGATGACCCCAGAAGAACTGGTTGAGGTCGATTTTGAGGGCAAGTGGTCCGGGGATCTGAAGCCGAGTGGGGAGCGCGGGCTGCACACGGAAATCTATCGGGAATTGCCTGAGGTCCAGTTCATTATCCATACTCACCAGCCCTATGCCTCGGCTCTCAGCGTGAGTGGCGCTGCGGTGGAAATCCCAGCTGAGCTGGCAGAACGTATCGGGTCGACGACCCTGCCGACGGCAGCTTACGGGTTGCCTTCCACGGGGAAACTGCATAAGGCCGTGTTGGCTACACTGCGTGAGACCGGGTCCAGGGCGATTTTGATGCAAGGTCACGGGGCAGTGCTGTTCGGCCAAGACGCGAACGAACTGGTGGATTTGGCAAAAGAGGTGGAAGCCGCCTGTCGTACTCAGTTTGAACTGATGACCGGCTGGAAGGCGCCGGATGGTGCGGCGCGGGTGCGGTGTTTTGAGCGCGATGGCTTTGGATTGCCGCCTCAGATTATCCACATTTTCATGCGTCGAGACGATGCCGGGGCGGTGGTCGCGACGGACGATCCGCTGTTCTTGCAGTTCAGTCAGACGGGTTTGCCCGCCTACCTGGACGACTTCAGTCAGTTGGTCGGCTTGAAAGTCGGTCAAACGTTTGGCAAGACGATGATTTACGGGCATAAAGCGACCTATTTCCTGGGGGCTGATTTGGATGAAGCCCAGGCGGTGGCCACAGTAGCGCGTAAGAACGCCTTGGCGGCTCTGGTGGCAAAGGTTACCTCGGCCAAGCCGATAGGTTGGCTGGATGGAACCATCATGCACGGGGTCTACAAGTTTAAATACTCCAAACTAAAAGACTGATTTTCCCAGTTCGGTTTTGGCGTGTGCTGCTGCGGGCCGGGAGAGAGCGTCGGGATGCTTTCCCGGAGGTTTTGAAAACGCAGAATGTCCCTGCCACACCTTGTAGAATGGGCTAAGGAGGCGTCATGGTCAAGGCGGGCTTATCTATTTCAAAGAAGTTGCTGTCAATCGGCGGTATTTGTTTCCTGGTCACTCTTGCCGTAGTGGCGATTACGTGGGGGTCAGCGGTAGCGACCCAGAGGAGAGTCTCTACCTACGCCCAGACTGCCGCGGTTTCCCGCGAGTTTTCTGCTATGTCTCAACAGTTCCAGGAGGTCAGGCAAGCTGGCTTCAGCGCTGCCCTCGGCGTCGCTAATGATGACAAGTACCACCAGGCCACCCAAGACTTCACCACTCAGCTCACGAAATTGCAGGGGGCCCCGCTGGATTCTCAGCAACGGGAAATCGTTTCCCGCATCCAGGATTTGGCCGCCCAGATTCCCGTTAACGCGGACGGTGCTACTCTGACCAGCCTCAGCGCAGAGATGGGAAGCCAGTTGGAATCGCTGAGAAATTCCTTGACTGACACACATGAGGCTGACGTTGCCGAGCTGAACACCATCACTTCCGTAAACTCCAATATCGGTTTAGCGGTGAGCTTGGTTGGTTTGGTGGTGGTATTGCTGGTTTCTGTGCTGGTGTCCCTGTCAATTTCTCGCTCCGCCAAGGAAATTAGCAAGGGTCTGAACCGCCTGTCCGCGAAAGACTTTACTTACCAGGTACGCCAGGTTTCCCGTGACGAGATTGGCGAAATGTCTGTGCTGTTGAATGACTCGGTAAAGAACCTGGGCACTTTGTTGAGTGGAATATCTAGCACTGCCACGGAAACGACGGTAGGCGCCGAAGGGCTGCGAGAAAAGAGTCAAGACGTCGCCGCGAAAGCGAGTGCCGCTAAAGATACAGTAGCTTCGGTCGCTGGTAACGCCAGGGAAGTCAGTACCCAGATTGGCGATGTGGCCACTTCCACCGAACAGATGCGCAGTGCCGTCACCGAGATTTCAACTAACGCCGCAACAGCCGCGAAATCAGCCGCGCAGGCTACCACTTTGACCGCGCAGGCTAATGACGTCATGGGTGAACTGGATAAGGCTTCCGATGCAATCAGTTCGGTCATTGAAACTATCAAAATGGTGGCAGAACAAACTAACCTTTTGGCGTTAAACGCTACCATCGAGGCTTCTCGTGCCGGAGAAGCCGGGAGAGGCTTCGCGGTGGTGGCCTCCGAGGTGAAAGATTTGGCTTTGGGTACCAAGTCTGCCGCGGTTGAAGTGTCTGAAAGCATCATCAAGATTCAGTCTGATACTCAAGCGGCGATGGAGGCCATTACCGAGATAACCGGCATTATCTCAAACATTAATGACTATCAATCCACCGTGGCGGCAGCTATTGAGGAACAAACCGCAACCATTTCCTCTATGGCGCAAACCGTGACGGAAGTGTCAGACGATTCCGCACAAGTTACAGACAACTTGTACCGCATTGAAGCCAAGACGGAAGCAACGGTTGAGGAGTTGCAGGAAGCTAGCCAAGACATGGTGCTCAGCGCCCAGGAATTCGAAGCGCTCCAAGAGACATTGTCCCAGTTCAAGTGGGTGAATGAAGCATGACGAAATCACAAAGCCGCCAAGGCAAGAACATGAAATCTCAGCTGCGCCTGAATGTACTGACAAAAGTATTACTGATGGGAATCGTGGGAATCCTGGGCATCGCCTCGTTCGTAATTTGTTCCGCTATAACTGACGATATTTATTATGGGAAGGTACGCGGCTACCAGGATTTAATCCTGATTTCAGACCAGGTCAGTACCGTTTCCGAACTGGTCAGGCAGAGCCAAGCCGATTACCTCCAAAACGAATTTGCCAGCCATAATCCCACCCAAAATCTGGAACCCCAGCCAATTGCAGAGACCATCAAGCAGGCCATATCCGACTTGAACACCGCTCAAGACACCTTCGCTCAGTCCGGTTTGCGTGATGAGCAGTTGCAGAAACAATTTGCGCAGGCAGTCTCCAGCCTGGAGTCCTATCGGCAAACAGTTGAGGAAACCAGCAACAGCGGCGGGGTTCCAGACGAATCAGTCATAGCCGCGACCTTGTCCGAATTAGATGCCCTGCAGAACTCGGTGTCCTCCTTCAGCGACACGGTTTTGCAGCAAACTAAAGGTTTAGTTGGAAAAAACGTCGTTATTCACGCCATCGACATTGTTGTAGCCATCCTGGTGGTGGCCTTCATCTTGCACCGGGTGCGCCGGGGCATTGTCGATTCCGTCAATAAACTACAATCTTCGCTTCTGGCACTACGAAATGGTGATTTGACCCCGCGACTGACCACGAATTCAAACGATGAAGTCGCGGACATGCTCCGAGCCTTGGCTTACTCGCAAGATGAGCTAACCAATGTTTTAAGCGAAGGGCAAACCTTGGCAGCTAAGACTGCCGCGCAAACCAATCGGGTGGCTCAAGCCGCTTCTACGGCTGCCTCAAACGCCGCGGAAACGGTGGAATTAGCGAAATCGACGGCTGAGTCTCTCAACGGTATCGCCGCACACCTGCAAACTGTAGCCAGCGGATCTGAAGAAATGAACGCCGCCATCGCGGAGATCTCAGCCAGCTCCGCGGAGGCTTCCCGCACTGCCAACGAGGCTACCGAGGTCTCCCGCAATACCCAGGAAACGATATTGCGACTGCAGGACTCCACCCAGAAGGTTGAGACCGTTATCGGTACGGTGACCAGCATTGCTTCTCAAACGAACCTGCTGGCCCTGAACGCCACTATTGAAGCCGCTCGAGCTGGCGAATCAGGAAAGGACTTTGCGGTGGTCGCCAGCGAGGTCAAGGATTTAGCTGCGGAAACTGCCAAGGCAACGAACCAGATTGTGGCGATGATTGATGACGTCCAGGATAAAACTCAGCAAGCGGTCGCTGCAATCGAGGAAATTGCTGGAGTGATTTTGCAAGTCAATGACTTCCAGACCACCATTTCGGCCGCAGTTGAGGAGCAGAATGCCGTCACACAAAACATTGCGCAGGCAATTTCTAGTGCGGCAAATGACTCGGGTGTTGTCCTGGAGAACCTGGAGAATTATTGCGCGAATGTCACCAAGGCTCAGTCTGATGTTAATGAACTTTCCGAAGATGCGGATTCTCTCTCTAAGCAGGTGACTGTGCTGACCGGGGATTTGTCCAAGCTCAAGACTCGCCCCGCGGAGGACGCGGCACCTGAACACGACTAATGCAGCTTCGTCATGAGCGCTTGCCAGATACGTGCACGTGAGGTGCCGCTCGAGGCCTCGCCGTGCGGGAGCCCCTTTCGTGGGCTCCAAAGGGTTTCACCGCTATTCAAGGGGATTGACCACGGTAACGCCGTCGTAGACCATGCCCTCACTGAGGTCCTCGCTCCAGATTTCTTTGCAGCCCCCGCGCTTGGCGGCCGCAACAATCAATGCTGGTGTCAAGAAAAACGTTCGAGGCGCTCACGATACAAATCCTCTCGAGTCCAGGTGCGTCCTTCCGGTCCGCTGCCGGCGGTAGAGGCACGAGCTAGGTCGAGGAATTCCTTCCAATGTGATTCCTGGGTGTCGGTGTTCGCGTATTCCTCGAGTTTCCTGGCGAGGTACTGGTTCACGGACTCGTCGTTTTCCAGTGCCTTGATGCGGGCACGCTTCAAGACTTCGGGGTCAACATTGATGGTCAAGCTGGTCATGGGTTAATTGTAGCAAAACTCGTGTAGCACGGGAAGACGAAAAAACGAGGTGACTGTGCAATAGGTCCTTTGGGAGGTTTTTAGGACGGGTTGCGTAACCGGAGCGGGGAGCGTAGTCGAGAGAACCTCTAGAAACCACGCCATCATTCATACCAACAATCTGTTTTCGCGCTCAAACTATGTGAGGCACCACACCGCCCTCGCGCTCAAAATACATAAGGTACGCCGGGCTATTGACATAGGGTTCGCACTCAGTAATACTGTGAGAGTGGTGCCGAAAAAATCCTTGAGATTGTTTGTAGCTTCTGTCACTACGATAGCGTTGTCCATGGTCGTTTCTGGTACCGCAAATGCTGATAGTTTGCATCCAGATACACCCATAGATTCCTTGGTAACGGTAAATTCTAGACCTGTTATCAGCAGTATTTCCGAAGAAGAATTCCAATCCTTACACAAGGACATCGATTCTCTGCAAAGGCTGGATCCTTATTTCAAGAATGGAACTATCGATTATGCAGCTGCCGTATCTGATGATTCGATTGATAAAAAAGTTTTAGACGAATATACCTCTGCCCTTCAGGCAAGCTCAGATACAATGCATCCGGATTCACCTACCTCCGCAGTAATAAAAGCCATGTCCGCTTGTAAAGGAAAAAACGGATGGAGAGCTTTTTGGCCTACGGTGTTCTTGAATAGCTGCAATGCTAGCGCTGTATCAAACGCACTCAATAGCGGTGCAGGTGTGGCCGCAGTAGCAGCAGCTATTACCTCCTATACCGGAGCAGGACCTGTGGTTGCTGGCGCGATTGCGGGAGCCTTAGCTACCTATGGCGGTGTTTACGGTCTATGTAACTCATGGGGCAGAGGAATCCAAATATTTCTTAATCCTGTAAACGCACTACCAGCATGCTGGTCACAATAATGCGTGCCCTAAGAACACTTATTGTAGTACTTGCCTGCGTTACGGTAGTCACAGGCATTGTCGGGACTATTTTTGCTCTAATAAAAGAGCCATCATTCGTACTCACCCAGATTTCGTCATCAACAGCAGCGTTTACGCTAGCAGCCTTGGCGTTCTATATCTTGAAGATTCACTCCTCGAAGCAGTAGTTCTTATCTGCCGCGTCCGTGTCGGTGTTGTTTGAGGCGTTTGGTTTGGTCGCGTTCTGCTTTGGGCTGTTCGGCGCGAGCTTTAAGGTCTTTCGCTAAATCTTCCCGGGTTTGGGGCGGGGCCTGTATTGCTTTCAGGACTGACCGCACCGGTTCCGACTGTGGTGTGGTTGGCTGGTTTCGCATCCTGATTTCACTTCCTGATCGGTTTGCTGCACGGCGCAACCTAGCATTCTCAACAATCACGTCCCCCTTTGGGCGGTGAACACAATCCTCTTCGTGAACTCAACACGCACACCTCTAGAAGCCACTCCATCATCCATGCCAACAATATATTTTCGTGCTCAAACTATGTGAGGCACCACACCGCCCTTGTGCGCAAAATCCGTAAGTTAGGCCGTGATTTTGACCCAGGCGGGCGAAATCGCTAAGATTAAACGGTTGTATGCCCTCGAGTTGGTGACCATTCCCACTCATACCGCTGTCATCCCGGGGCACACGCAAACTTTCATCATCACAAAAGTGATGAGACCGACGATTAAGAATTGAAGGCTAGAGAAGTGCGTACTTATTCACCCAAGGCTGGTGACGTTGACGCGAAGTGGCACGTAGTAGATGCCGACGGCATCGTGCTGGGACGTTTGGCTTCCCAGGTGGCTACCTTGCTGCGCGGCAAGCACAAGCCGACCTTCGCTCCCAACTTTGATAACGGAGACTACGTCATTGTTATCAATGCGGAAAAGGTCGTGTTGACCGGCAACAAATGGACTGAAAAGACTGCCTACCACCACTCGGGTTTCCCCGGTGGCTTGAAGGCGACCTCTTACCAGGAAATGCGGGAAAAACAACCCGAAAAGATCATCGAGAAGGCAGTTAAGGGAATGATGCCTCATAACCGCCTCTCCAAACAGCAATTGACGAAGCTGAAGGTTTACGCCGGACCGGAACATCCGCACGCCGGCCAGAACCCGGAAGTTTTTGAACTCACGCAAATCGCGCAATAAACGCGGTTCGCAAAACCTCAAGGAGTATCGTGGCGAAGACCACTACAGAAATCGAAGAGCTGGAGGATGTCCCCAGCGAATACACCACCGAGACTCCGGCGGCCCAGGATGAACCGGGTCGTGGGAATTCTCGCATCGACAAAGGCATGGGGCTAGGGCGCCGTAAGGAAGCCGTGGCCCGCGTGCGTTTGGTTCCGGGTAACGGCAATTGGACTATCAACGGTCGTACTCTGGAAGATTACTTCCCGAACAAGTTGCACCAGCAATTGGTCATGGCACCTTTCGTGCTGTTGGACTTGCAGGGTCGTTTCGACGTCAAGGCTCGCATTGACGGCGGCGGTATTTCCGGCCAGGCCGGTGCGCTGCGCCTGGGCGTGTCCCGCGCGCTGAACGAAATCGATCGTGACGCTAACCGTCCCGCGCTTAAGAAAGCCGGCTTCCTGACCCGCGACGCTCGCGCCGTGGAACGCAAGAAGGCTGGCCTTAAGAAGGCTCGCAAGGCGCCGCAGTACTCGAAGCGTTAATCGCTGTCTGCGACAAAGTTTAGTGGAACCCGGGATTACCCCCGGGTTCCACTAAATTCGGATTCATTTAGGTGACCAAAGTGTCGGGTGTGATTTGGTCGCGAGCGATTTTGATGGAACTCCAACAATCCCGATTATCGCTAGTCACACAAATGGGTTGGGAATGCTATTCGCAAAATGCAGCCGGGGCCATACCAATACGGTGACCCCGGCTGCATTTATTTGTTTATTCGGATAACTGAGCGGCATTACCTCAGTGGTGAAAACGCCCTGATAATCCGTGCTCTAGTTCAAAATCCCCTGCATCTGTGCGCGAAGGGACTGACTGAGGGGAGCGGGACCACCGACAAAAATCGCCTGTTTGATGGACTTCGTCGCCTGGATGTACTGGACCACGGATGGGTCAAGTTTATCCGGACTTGAAAGTACCAACGGCAAATTGAGACTCTGGGCGAGCGGTGCAGCAACCAAAGCATCGGCCGGATCTATGCCGCTGGCCACAATGGCTTGCCGTGGCTCAGAGATATTCCCCGCCAGCGCGGCGCTGACCTGGAATTGATTCTGAGAAGTCAGCCGAGAGGACTTCACTCCTGTCAATTCATCCAGTTTCGATTGCACCGCAGTGGACACATCGGTCTCGTTTCCTACGATGACGACTTGCTTCACTTTATTCAGGCGTTTGATTTGCTCAGATATTTCTCGCGGAACTTCTTGGCTGGAAACCAGGAATACGGGAGCGTTGAGATTCTTCGCGAAGGACACTGCGTTTACTGCGGTAATACTGTTTTGTCCCGGTGCAATCACGATAGCGTTTGTATCCGGAGAAAACTCATTTGCGGATTGCGCGTTCACTGCATAACGACTCGATCCTTCAATCCGCGTCACCTGTGCCGAAGGTAGCAGCGTGCGCACAGTCTGTTGCACAGCATCGCTGACCGCTCCGGTTCCGCCGACCAGGACAACTTTCTGCGGGTGCAATCGAGCGAGTTCGGTTTGAGTCACTTCGTCGAGACCGATTCCGTGGGTGTAGAGAATTGGGGCTTTCCCTTGTGATAGATTCGCCGCGCTGATGGCATCGCTGGGAGAGTGGGAATTCACAATGAAGGCTGTCTTAGCATTCGTAAAGAACGACTTGGACAGATTGGCTGCCACGGCTTGGCGATTTTTACCGCTGTAGCGGCCTACGGTGGTGGAGTATTTCCAAACATATACGTCACCTTGTAAAGTCGCCCGTACAGGTTGACCGTCCAGAGTAAGACCAGGATTCTTTTCGTAAGTGGCTTTCCTGATGGTGATGTCAAAAGGTACGCCGGCCGGTACTCCCACAGACTCCCCATAGGCGTCAACTATGGAAAGGGCTTTCGACTTGGAATCAAAACTGAGCTTCCAGACGGTATCCGTGACTCCAGCCGGAACTGTGAGACGGAATTCCCCTCCTGATAAGCCTGCTTTACGCGCCCGCTCCGATGAGGAGGTATAACCGTCTTGGAACAGCTTAGTCCGCAGTTCAGTTTGTGCCGATTGCATAGCCGCAAAGGCCTTGGAAGCGGCTTTGGTGTTCCACGCGGTGCGCGCTGACGCTCCCTCGTCGCTCAATTTCGTCGCAGTCAGAATCTCTTTTTGAACTGGCGAGAGTTTGGCATTGACTATGGGTTGATACTTAGAGCGATTCGTCTCGACCATGTGCAAAATATCCATCGCGGTCCAATAGACCGAGTTAGAAGTGTACTCATTCGACGTATTCATTGCCGGGGAAAAACCGGCAGTCTGATCCAAATAGTACGGCACGTACGGAGAGGTGAGCGTGGATCCCAGAGCTAAATATTCTACGGCAGGGAAACTATCCGTAGCAGTAGTCGGAATTTGGAAAACATGAGCCTCCATCACATTACGGTTACCGATAGGATAGTAACCTTCCTCACCGGTGTCATTCCCAGGAAGATTTCCGAGGTTGCCAAAACGGTTGCGCGTAGCGTCCATAACCATTTCTAGTGAGATGCTCTTTTTTTCGGCGCTTTGCAGGAAGGGGAAGGCGGTTCCATTTGGGTCAACCTGGGCACTGGGGTTCAGAGTCTTGATTCCTGAGGCAGAACGAGAGGCGTTACGCGGACCTACCTCTGGATCAGCGTAAGATTCCCGCGCCTCAATATAATTCCGAGCTGCGTCCCCCTTGAAAGTTCCGGCCGCCTGAGCAGTGCTAAAGAGACCTTTTGAAAAGATGTAATTGCCATCTTGAGAGACAACATAGTTATTGGTAGTTTTTCCTGGCGTCAAAGTGACACCATTAATCCAGAAAGTATTGGGGAAAACGGAGAACTTGTCTTTCGGGTAGCGCATGGCGAGGAATTGGTGTCCGGTGTAAATCTCCATGTACCACAGGTCGCTCTTGCTGGCTACTACCAAGGAATTACCTTCCGCTGCCCCTTTCGTTGCCAGTTCGTCAGCAATAAATCTCACCGCGTTTTCCGGGGTGTCGCAAGTGGCCAAAACAACCGTGGGGAGGATAGCCTCCGTCAGGCCAACACGGCTACCATCTTCCCCGTCCAAAAGTGGATCTTGAGCCAAAACAGCTTCGTTGGCGCTTGCGGAAACGGTCATATCGACCATTAGTCCTTTTTCGTTAAATCCAGCTTCATCAAAAATTCCGTATTCGGGAGTGGTGTCGTTAACTCCGTTATACCTATATGAAGGATTTGCAAATGTAAATTGATAACCAGCATCAGTTCCGTAGGAAACATCCTCTATAGTTTGTCCTGGCTGAAAATATCCGGCCTCGTGAATAACATATGCCTTATTATGGTTAATCTCCAGGTCCTCTGTACGACCAAAGTAGAAACTTCCATCAGTAGTCAGTTCGGGTCCGACAATAATCCCGGTACAAGCAAATGCAGCCGTGGGAGTTCCGATTCCCAGTGCAAGAGCAAGTAGAGAGCATATGGCTATGCGCTTTTTATGCATATTTATTCTCCTTTGAATAAGTGAATGCGAGTTCATACATATTAGCGTGTAATTGCAATTTATGATTGCATCCGCTATTGTACCCGGGGTTGCGCAGTTTTTTCGGGTTTCCACACTTTCAGTGACCCAATCATCTCGAGCCGGAGCCCCACCGCGGGTCGGTGGTGTGGCGGTTGCGCGCGGGCGTGGAATAATGGGAAAGGTTTTTATGGTTCAACAGGAGGCAGTAGATGACCCAACGTTTATTCGGTACTGACGGAGTTCGCGGACTTGCCAACGAAGACATCACCGCGGAACTGGCTTTGAACTTGGGAGTGGCTGCGGCTCGCCTGGTGGTAGAAGAAAAAATCATGGCCACCGGTCAGATGCCCATCGTGAGAGATTTGTTGAAAGAGCAGCGCGAATCGGCGATGACGGAATCACGCACCGGGATTAAACGTCCCCGCTTGATCCCAGAGGAACCCGCCAAGCCGCGAGCCATCATTGGCCGCGATACACGTGTTTCGGGACAATTCCTGGATCACGCCCTGGCAGCGGGACTGTCCAGCGCTGGCATGGACGTGACCAGGGTCGGGGTCATTCCCACTCCCGGGGTGGCGTATCTGACAGAATCCCAAGACATCGAGTTGGGCGTGGTCATCAGCGCGTCGCACAATCCGATGCAAGACAACGGCATCAAATTCTTTGCCCGCGGCGGTTACAAACTGCCCGATGAGATGGAGGACCGGGTCCAAGCCATGCTGGGCCAGAACTGGGAACGGCCGCTCGGCTCCGGGGTCGGCGACGTGGTGGCCAACGGTAAAGCCGCCGACGACGCCTATGTCAATCACCCTGTCTCTTATACACATCTCCGAGCCCACGAGACCGAGGCTGAT
>ERZ1031127.66-NODE-66-length-27322-cov-10.772729_pt1 | contig 27322 bp, 30 predicted proteins | sample MGYA00518224_ERZ1031127 | MGnify/ENA primary metagenome ERZ1031127 (study PRJEB33718, sample SAMN03159757) | human skin metagenome | collected 2014-05-20 | study: EMG produced TPA metagenomics assembly of the PRJNA266117 data set (Human skin bacterial metagenome... | reverse complement strand
AGGGTCGGTACGGGTTTCGCTTCGAGACTCGGGCCGGTTTCCGGGGCGGGGGCGTTGCGGAGTGTGTAAGGAAGCGGTGGAAAATGTGTAAGCCGCCGCGGGAGTGGCGTCGAGTCTAGAGGTTGGGGAGTTTATTGAATGTCCCGAAAGTCTCGAGACAACGTTCCGCTTGGTGTCTCGAGGTTTTCGTTTTCAGCTGGCCCAGAAACCCAAAAATCAAGCATCTGGAAAGACATGGATGCTCTACGGGGCAGGGAAACTATCCAAGAAGATTGTGGTCCAACTGCGCGCATTAAGCACCGTAGCTGCGCCCGCCACATCTTGTTCTGTGCTGGCAACGCGCCTAGAAACGCCTCTGAAAGCGCTAAGAGCACCAGTGCCGGGCCCCACGCAGCTTTCTTTCAGCATTCCTCCCTTCGATGCCGAAAGCCACTGAGCATCGATGTCCAAGATCCAGTCACACCCTAGAGCACAATGCCATGAACGCAGACAGTTCAGGTAGCGGTGATTTTGTACGTATACAGCCACATTCCTACTAGGAACAGCGCGGGGAGGCTGCTGCCTCACCAACGGTGGCACTATCCAAAGTGATGACTCCTTGGCCGACGGCGGGAAGCACTGGTTTATCCGTTCTCACCGCGTAGTGCTGCCTCAGTTTCAGCGGCAGCCTCGCTCATCATTAGCTATCTGCTACTGCCGAGACTTAGCATCTTGGGACTCACCGATGGCATTACCAAGTGCTGCAATGGATGCGATCAGACCCACTGTGATGAGGATGTGGCCAAGACCAGCGATACCAAAGATCATTGCAAAGGACTCCTCCCCTAGTACGGTCAGGCATCCGTGCCAGATCATGACGCCGACAGTGACGACCACGCCGACGTTATAGAGCCAGAAGAACGCATTGAACTGACCGCGGCTGCGCGACAGACGAAAGACCTTCTCCAATACCAAGAAGATAAGGCTCATCATGAAACCTAGCGCTAGCAAGTGAGTGTGCGCCACGCTGAGCTGAGTGAACTCACCCGCAGGAAAACCATTGGCACGCGTGAATTCGCGGTAGAACACACCAGCGCCCAAGCCCAACACGAGGTAGAAAATGGATGCCCAATACAAAGTTTCATGGTCAAGCTCCTTCCCAACCGCTGCCACGGCCGGATTAGCGATGAACCAAATACTCCAAGGACTCATCTTTCTACATTCGTCCCCGTTTTGAATCACAGGGCTGGTTGAAGCTGCGGTCCACCAGTTGGTTGATTATTCCGATAATTGAAAATAGCGACGCGCTCCACTGCCGTTTATTCACTGACCTCAACCCTAAGGGGTCGCCCAGTTTCACCAATAACCTTTAGCAAGCTCATCCTCAAAAGTCAGCAACCCTGAGTTTTACTTCGTGTTTCTGAAATAATGAACTCTATGGATTCTCTCGACTACAATATTTCATTTACCGATCAAGGTATGCCCACCCACCAAGATCTAGTAGTCCCAATCTTGAAAGCGGTTAACGAGCTTGGAGGTTCTGGGAAGACCAACGAGGTTAATGAAACCGTCCTTGAGATTCTTCCCGAAGCCGAATCGCTCCTTCAAATTGCCTTCCCGAATCGCCCTAAGGATTCAGTATTGATGAGTCGTATTGCTTGGGGCCGCTCAACCGCGAAACGCGTCGGCGCGCTGGAACAGCCTACGCAGGGAATGTACCTACTTACAGAAATCGGCGAGCAGATACTCAAGCTTTCAGACAGAGACGCACTTATCAAGGTTAAAGATCTCGACCGTCAGGCTTCTCGTGCAAAGCGAAAGCAAAAGAAACTAGAAGAACAAAATGTAGCTCCGGTTAGCGAAGACGTACCAGACGAAGATATTCTTTCGGACTCTAATGAAGAAGAAAAAGAGAGCGACTGGAAAAGTCAGCTGCTTGAACGTCTTCACCAGCTCCCGCCCGAGGGTTTTGAAAAATTCATCATATATTTGTTGCGCCGGCAAGGGCTACAATTACAACACACTGGAGGTTCCGGAGACGAGGGAGTCGATGCAATTGGTACAGCACCTTTGAGCCCCGTCCTCTCCTCCCGTGTTGCTGTTCAAATTAAGCGTTATGCACCAGAAGGAAAACCGATTGGTCGAGAAACCGTCGCTCTCTTCCAACGCGATGCCCAGACAAAAGGTGCTGAACGCGCCATTCTCGTTACCCTCAGTAGGTTTACCGACCCAGCTCGAAAAGCTGCCACCTCGACTGTACCGACGGTGGATCTAATTAGTGGTGACCGCCTCGCAGAACTAATCCGAGCAGATGGGGAATCAGGCGTCAAACTTCGACCCACGGTTGATCCTAAATGGTTCGACAAATTCGAATAACCAAGTTTCACTCCACCAACTGAAGGCGCTGACTACCGATGGCCGAAGCTTCCAAGCAGTACACCATAGACCTCACCCGCCTCGACACCGCCGTATACCGCGCTACCAATTCCGCCGGAGCCAGCATTGAGTTTGGCAGTGGTGAAGGGCTTCTATCCCCTGTCGAACTTTTGCTTGCAGCGGTGGCAGGGTGCTCCGCGGTGGATGTGGACGTGGTGACGTCCCGGCGCGCGGAGCCGGAATCTTTTGATGTGCACGTAGCGGGCGACCGCGTAAACGAAGATGGTGCATCGCGTCTGTCGGAGGTTCGCGTGGGGTTCGATCTATCGTTCCCGGATACACCCGAGGGCAACCAAGCACGCAAGCTGGTGGACAATCTGATCCGCATCTCCCACGAGAAGGACTGCACGGTCTCGCGCACGGTTGAGAACCCCACGCGAATGATGTTTAGCAACGACTCGAAATAGCGTTACGAAGTAAAAGCGCGACATGCAGTTTCGTTCCGACTAAGACTCTAGACCTACTGCTATGGTGCAATTGTTAACTATTGTGACAAATGTGATTACTGCAGGAGCTCAACATGTCACCATTTTTCTCCCGTCGCGGCCTTTTTAAGGTCGGCGCTCTCGCCCTGACCGCAGGCGTTATCGGCACTACCGCTCCCCATGCGGCAGCACTCGGACCGGTGCGCGGCACCATCATTGATTTCTCCGCCGGCGTACCTTCCCCGCAGGCGATTAAGAATGCCGGCCATATGGGCGCGATCCGCTACGTCTCCGACAAGCGCCCCGGCGCAGCCTGGATGACCGGCAAGCCGGTAACCCTCAAAGAAACTAAGGCCAATGCGGCAGCGGGTCTGCCCACTGCGTCGGTCTACCAATTTGGTCGTGCTGAAACCGCCGATTGGAAACAAGGCGCAGCTGGTGCGGCAATCCACGCACCGAAGGCGATTGCGCTGCACAAGAAGGCAGGCGGCCCCACCGACCGCCCGATCTATATCGCCATCGACGATAACCCCACCCGTGAGCAGTACACCCGCCAAATTCGCCCGTACCTGCAGGCATTCTCCAAAACGCTGGAACTGGCTGGCTACCAAACAGGTGTCTACGGCAATTACAACACCATTGAGTGGGCAATCCAGGACGGCATTGGCACGTACTTCTGGATGCATGACTGGGGTTCTAACGGCAAGATTCACCCGCGCACCACTATCCACCAGCTGCCACATGGCAAGCAGCAGACCATTGGCGGCGTCATCGTTGACGTCAATGAGGTCTACGCCAAAGACTGGGGACAGTGGACGCCTGGCAAGTCCGCGGCACCTGCACCGGCAAAGAAGCCGACCACCAAGAAGCCACAGCCAAAGCCGCAGCCGCAGACCAACGCCCCAAGCAATGGCTCGTCCGACTTGGTCAATCAGCTGAGCTCGCAACTACAGAGCACGCACCCGGAGCTACCAGAGCTACCGCAGGTCACGGCCAATGGCGTGACCTTTAATGGCAAGACGTTGAGCAACGAACAGATTCGTCAGCTAGCGAAGATCGTCGCAGAAACGGTTGCTAAGGCGCGGTAATACTACTTCTTAGAGGGCTCGGAGGTTTTCTCCGAGCCCTTCTTTTTGTCTGCGGACTTCTTTTTGGACGTGGTGGATTCGCTGGTGGGCTCTTTGGACATGGACTTTTCCTTCTTGCCCTTGCCGGTTTTCTCGTCCTTGTCCTTCTTACTGGAGGAGGTAGTAGAAGTCTCCGAGGTGGAAGTCTCGATCGGTGGGACGTCCTCGCCATCTTTGTACTTAAGGAAGCGCTCGGTAGCCTTGCCTAGATTCTTGCCAGTCACTTCGTCCTTAACATAGTCGGTGAGGTCATCGGATGAGCCGTTAATAGAGGCGGCGGCGACGAAGTTCTCACCAAAGGAGACCGAGGAGTTAATGGACTTGTCATTAGACCATCCCCACTTGCTGCCTACCACGTTGGAGAGCTTGGCGGTGCCGTAATCCTGGCGGTAGCCATCCTCCGAGATGGGATCGGCATGCGCCATAGCTACCAACACTGGGTGGGTTTCATCGCGCTCAATGAGCTGCGAGATGAAGCTGGCTACGTCATACGTGGAGGTTTGCGAGTAGCCCCATTGCTCGCCCGCCTTGGTGGATTCGAGGTTGAATTCATCGGCAATGGTGTCGATGGACTCTGGGTATTTATCAAAGAGGTCTTCGGCGGACTTATCGGAGGAGCTAGCAATCATGTCCAGCGCCTCATATTTGTCTTCGTACTCGCCCTTTTCCATAACGTAGGTGGCGATGTAGAGCTTAATGAGGCTGAGCGCCGGGCGGGCCTCGTGCTCTGAGGCAGAGCCCATGTGCATGCCATCGTGTAGGCGGATATAGGTAATTGAATGACCCTCATCACCTTCTAGAAACTCATTGGTTTCTGGTGGGACATCGCGGTTGGTGTCTGGTGCGGCCGAGGGGGCGTCGGCAAGCGCGTCGCTTTCACGCTCGCTATTGCTGCACGCGCTGGTGGTCAAGGCGAGCATGCATACAGCCAAAGCGGCACCAGCCTTAACTGATGCCGCCTTGCGGTTCAACGACGTTTTAAACACGTCGATATATGTTACCGGTTGAGTGCACTATCTAGGCAATTAATGCTGCACGGGTGCCTCCACGCCCACACCGGTAAGGGAGCGAACTTCCATCTCTGCGGAAAGCTCCTCAAAGTTATCCGGCTTGGTCATGATGGACACCAACCAGCCAACGAAGAAGGACAGCGGAATGGAGACCAAACCCGGCGAGGAGAGCGGGAAGATGGCCCAGTCCGCGCCTGGGAACATGGAGGTCTCAGAACCGGAGACTGCCGGGGAGAAGAAGATGAGCACCAGGCAGGACACCACGCCGGTGTACATGGAGGCCACTGCGCCCGCGGTATTGAAGCGGCGCCAGTACAGGGAATACAGGATGGTCGGCAGGTTGGCGGAGGCCGCCACCGCAAACGCGAGGGAGACCAGGAAGGCCACGTTCTGGGTCATGGCCAGGATGCCCAAGATGATGGAGACGATGCCAAGGACCACCACGGTGGCCTGGGAGACGCGGACCTGCTCAGCCTCGGTGGACTCGCCGTTGCGAATAACCGCGTGGTAGATATCGTGCGCAATGGATGCAGAGGCGGTAATGGCCAGGCCAGCAACCACGGCGAGCACGGTAGCGAAGGCCACGGCGGAAATAATCGCCATGAAGATGGAGCCGCCGATCTCGAGCGCGAGTAGTGGCGCTGCAGCATTAGCGCCGCCCGGCGCGTCGAGAATGCGGTCCGGACCCACCAGTGCTGCCGCACCGTAGCCCAGGACCAGGGTCATAAGGTAGAAGGCACCGATAATAACGATCGCCCAGGTAACGGAGCGGCGAGCCTCGGTAGCGGTGGGCACGGTGTAAAAGCGCATCAGCACGTGCGGCAGGCCGCCCACGCCGAGCACCAGGGAAATGCCCAAGGAAATAAAGTCCAGCTTGGTGGCGGTGGTGGCGCCGTACTGCAGGCCTGGGGCCATGATGTCCTTGGCCTCGTAGCCCTTCTCTTTAATCTGCTCGGAAGCGGCATGCATGTCGATGGCGTTATTAAACAAGGTGCTAAAGCCGCCGCGCAGGGCAATGAAGACCAAGAAACACATGATGACCACGCCGGCTACCAAGAGCACGGCCTTGATCATCTGCACGTAGGTGGTGCCTTTCATGCCGCCGACCAGGACGTAGACAATCATGAGCACGCCCACGATGCCCACGACGAGGGCCTGCCACTTGAACTCATGGATATCCAGCAGTACCGCAACCAAGGAGCCGGCGCCGGCCATCTGCGCGATGAGGTAGAAAAGCGTGACGAAGAGGGTGGCGATAGACGCCGCCACGCGCACGGGTTTTTGCTTCAGGCGGAAGGACAGGACGTCCGCCATGGTAAAGCGGCCGACGTTACGCATGGGCTCGGCAACGAGCATGAGTGCTACCAGCCAAGCAACGAAGAAGCCTACCGAGTACAAGAAGCCGTCGTAGCCGTTGAGTGCCACCGCGCCAACGATGCCCAGGAACGATGCAGCGGAGAGGTAGTCCCCGGAGATGGCCAGGCCGTTCTGGCGTCCGGAGAAGGTGCCGCCGCCGGTGTAGAAGTCCGAGGCCTTCTTCGTGGTCTTTCCGGCGCGCAGCACCACCGCCATGGTGATGAAAAGGAAGATGCCGAAAATAGAGATATTCAAGATGGGATTGCCGGCGGAAGATTCTGCGGCGAGGGTGGTGGTAGTCATTAGTTGCCCTCCAATTCTTCACGGATGGCTGCCGACTTCGGCTCGATATTCTTATTGGCGTACTTCACGTAGATCCACGTGATGATGAAGGTGGTGAGGAACTGGGCTAGGCCGAAAACCAGCCCGACGTTCCAGCCACCGCCGAGCTCGATCGCCATGAAGTCAGGGGCAAACACGGCGGCTAGAACGTAGACCACGTACCACACGAAGAAGGCCACGGTCATAGGGAAGGTAAAACTCCGGTAGGTGCGGCGCAGCTCGCCGAATTGGGCGGAGTCGCGCATCGCAATGAACTCGCTACCGGTGGGTTCGCGGCGCGAGACAGGAGTTGCAGCTACGTCACTCATAGAGCATCGTCTCCTTGGGTGAGAGGAACTTAGGTCACACGAGATAGTGTGTTACTTCTCACTATCCACGCTGATCTGTAAGTTACAGAACATTTTCTGCAAGGTTGTAAACTCTGCCAAGAAAAGCTTCCACTCCCCCACCCTTTTAACCCCATAGGCTTCACTGAACTGGAATAACATCTTTAGCAAACTACCCCCGAAGGAAGAATTTTTTACCCCTTGTAAAGATTGTTAACAGCCGCTTGGCAAAAGAAAAAGCCCCCGTGAGGGGGCTTAATCTGCGGCTGACGTTACTCTTCGTTGCCTGGGAATTCGCGCGGGTCATTGAACATGCGGCCAAAGCCCTCCTGGCCCTCAAGGGCGTCAATGGCAGATACTTCCTCCGCCGTGAGCTCTAGCTCGGTGGCAGCCAAGTTTTCTTTCAGGCGCTCAGTGCGCGCGGACTTCGGGATCACGGATATGTCTTTAGACATGAGATAAGCCAGGACAACCTGTCCCTCGGTGGCCTCGTGGTCAGCAGCAGCCTGCTCAATCACGGGGTTATTGAGCACAACGCCGCGCGCCAACGGGGCCCATGCCTCGGTGACGATGTCATTATCGTGGTGGAAGGCGCGCAGGCTGGACTGAGTAAAGCCCGGGTGGATCTCCACTTGGTTGAGCACCGGAGAAATGCCGGTGGTGGAAATTAGGTCTTTGAGCACGTCCTCGTAGAAATTAGCCACGCCGATGGACGCAATCTGGCCCATACCCTGCAGGCGGGCGATAGCCTCAAAGGTCTCGTTGTACAGGCCACCCTGCGGCCATGGCCAGTGGATAAGATACAGGTCGAGGTAGTCCAGCTGCAGATCCTTTAGCGACTGCTGGAATGCCTCTTCGACCTTGTGCTCCCCCTGGTGGGAGTGCCATACCTTGGAGGTAATAAAGAGCTCATCGCGGGTGACGTCGCCGGCATCCATTGCCTGCTTCAGGGCGGTGCCTACCGCCTCTTCATTCTTGTAGAGCGTGGCGGTATCGAAGTGGCGGTAGCCCAAATCGATGGCCTCGCGGATGACGCGGATGCATTCCTCGTCATATAGCTTGTACGTACCCAAGCCCAGCTGGGGCATTTCGCGGTCATCATTGAAAGTTACGGTTGGCACAGTCATGTCCTCCATTGTGCCGCAGTTTTTCTGACCGCGCCGAAAACGACGAAACCCCAGGGCAAACCCTGGGGTCGAGCGCTTCTAGTCGGCGCGGATGAGGTCAATGATAAAGACCAAGGTGCGGCCGGATAGCGGGTGCGCGCCACCGGCGGGGCCGTAGGCCTTTTCCGGCGGGATGATGAGCTTGCGGCGACCGCCCACCTTCATTCCCGGAATGCCCTCTTGCCAGCCGGCGATGAGACCGGTCAGCGGGAACTCGATGGACTGGCCACGGTCCCACGAGGAATCGAATTCTTGGTTGGTCTCGTATTCAGCGCCGACGTAGTGGACCTCCACTACGGCACCAGGCTGTGCCTCAGCACCGTCGCCGACGACGATGTCTTCTACAACAAGGTCGGTCGGCGCTGGGCCAGACTGGGCTTCAATAACAGGCTTATCCATGGGGATTATTCTCCTTGGGAAATCTAGTTTGTTCGTGCGGTCGCATTAAAAACCGAACCGAGCTGCACCTATTATAGGTGCTACCACCCGATTCGGCTTAATTTGGCGAACCCACGGGACGCTTTAGCGCTCGTTACGTGGGGTAACCTTGCGCAAAGTCTCGCCGGTGTAAATCTGGCGCGGACGGTTGATCTTGGTGTTGATCTCCAGCTGCTCGCGGTACTGTGCAATCCAGCCCGGCAGGCGGCCGATGGCGAAGAGGACGGTAAAGAAGTCCGTCGGGAAGCCCATAGCGCGGTAGATCAGGCCGGTGTAGAAGTCCACGTTCGGGTAGAGCTTGCGGGAGACGAAGTAGTCGTCATTCAGCGCAATGTCTTCCAGCTTCATGGCCAGATCCAGCATTGGGTCGCCGCCCAAGTGATCGATGATCTCGTGGGCAGTCTCCTTGACGATTGCCGCGCGTGGGTCGTAGTTCTTGTACACGCGGTGGCCAAAGCCCATGAGGCGAACGCCCTTTTCCTTATTCTTCACGCGGTTCATGAAGTCGGTAGCGTCACCATCGTGATTGTTCTGGATATCTTCCAGCATCTCCAGAACGGCCTGGTTTGCGCCGCCGTGCAGCGGACCGGACAGGGCGTTAATGCCGCCGGCGATGGAGACAAACATATTAGCCTGAGCGGAACCAATCATGCGCACGGTGGAAGTGGAGCAGTTCTGCTCGTGGTCAGCGTGGAGGATAAGCAGCTTATCCAGCGCCTTAGCTACAACCGGGTCAACCTCGTACTCCTCGGTTGGGTAGCCGAACATCATGCGCAGGAAGTTCTCGCGGGCGTTCAGGCTGTTATCCGGGTACATATAAGGCTTACCCTGGGAAGCGCGGTAAGCATATGCAGCCAGCATTGGCACCTTAGCCAGCAGGCGGACGGTGGCCTTATCCAGCTGCTCCGGGTCCAGCGGGTCAAGCTGATCCTGGTAGTACGCGGAAAGAATGTTAAGGGAGGAAGCCAGCACGGCCATTGGGTGCGCGTTGCGCGGGAAGATATTGAACGCGGCCTTGAAGTCCTCATCCAACAGGGTGTGGTGGCGGATTTCGCGGTTAAAGTGGCTGAGCTCTTCCTCGTTAGGCAGATGCCCCTTGATCAGCAGATAAGAAACCTCGTTAAAGGAAGCGTTTTCCGCCAGGTCCGCGATATCGTAACCGCGGTGGCGCAGAATGCCCTCTTCACCGTTAATGAAGGTGATCTTGGACTCGGTGGAACCGGTGGAGGTATAACCAGGGTCGAAGGTAACGAGCCCGGTCTCGTTACGGAGCTTGGAAATGTCAAAGCCGGAGTCACCCTCGGTGGACTGCTTGATGTCCATCTCGTACTCGCCGCCTGGGTACTGGAGCACTACCTTGTTGTCTTCAGAAGCCACGGAAGTTCCTTTCTCTATGTGAAGAGTCACTATTAAGCACTAACTTAAGGAAGCTAGCTTGATACCTCTTCACACTTTAGCAAACTTTGTGACGCCGCCAACAGGATTGGGTCGACTAAAATAACTGCCGTTCGACCGGAACTGTTCTACACTGACTTGCATGTGCACACCCGAACTTACGCTGCCTGCCGACCTCCTGCCTACTGACGGCCGCTTTGGCTGCGGCCCTTCCAAGGTTCGCCCCGACCAGCTTGCGGCCATTGACCCCGCGGTCATGGGCACCTCCCACCGTCAGCCGGCGGTAAAGAACCTCGTAGGTTCGGTGCGAGAAGGCTTGAGCGATCTCTTCTCCCTGCCAGAGGGCTACGAGATTGTCCTTTCCCTAGGCGGCGCCACCGCCTTCTGGGATGCTGCCACCTTCGGCCTTATTGAACGCCACTCCGCCCACCTCACCTTTGGCGAGTTTTCCACTAAATTTGCCAAGGCCGCCGCGGGTGCACCCTGGCTCGATGCCCCATCCATCGTGGAGTCCCCAGTGGGCACCGCACCCGACCCGCACGATCTTTCTGCGGAGGCGGACGTCGTCGCTTGGGCACACAATGAAACCTCCACCGGCGCGATGGCAGAAGTCACCCGCCCGCACCCCCGCAACGATCAGCAGCTGGTGGTCGTGGACGCCACCTCCGGCGCGGGTGGTCTGCCCGTGCACATCTCCGATACGGACGTCTATTACTTCTCGCCACAAAAGTGCTTTGCTTCCGACGGCGGCCTGTGGCTCGCCGCCATGTCCCCCGCCGCACTGGAGCGGATTGAGAAAATCAACGCCTCCGAGCGCTATATCCCCACCTTCCTCAACCTGCAGACGGCAGTAGATAACTCCCGCAAGAACCAGACCTATAACACCCCGGCAATCGCCACCCTGCTCATGTTGGATAACCAGCTCCAGTGGATGAATGCCAACGGCGGACTGGACGGCATGGTTGAGCGCACTACGGAATCCTCCGCCACGCTGTATAGCTGGGCCGAATCCCGCCCGGAGACCACTCCCTTCGTCGCGGAGCCTGCGTCCCGCTCGCTTGTGGTGGGCACCATCGACTTCGCAGAGTCTGTCGACGCCGCAGCGCTCGCCGCCACCCTGCGCGCCAACGGCATCCTAGACGTGGAGCCGTACCGCAAGCTGGGCCGTAACCAACTGCGCATCGGCATGTTCCCGGCTATTGAGCCGGCCGATATCGCCAAACTGACCCAATGCATCGACTACGTCTTGGATGCGAATTAACGCATCACCCCCAACATGCCCCGCCGCCTCGCAGGCTGCGGGGCATTTTCACGTTATAGTTGAATGCATCACAGATTTGTCCGCCGTCGATAGGCAAAAGGAGCGCCCTATTATGCGCGAGCTGTTCCCAGTTGACAGCGAATCGACCGAAACCTCTTTGGTGCTGCGCACCGAAGACGGCGAAGAGTTTTTCCTCTCCATCACCGATGAGCTGCGCGAGGCCCTGCAGGGCGAGCCGGTAGAAACCCCGGAAGAGGAACCGGCAGCTCCGGCCATCAGCCTGGCCAAGCCCACCAAACCGGAACCGGTGGAAGAGACAAAGATCCGCCCGGCGGAGATCCAAAACCGCATTCGCGCCGGCGCCTCCGCGGCGGAGTTGGCGGAAGAAATGGGCGTGACCGAATCTCGCATCGAGCCCTTCGCCTACCCGGTCATGCTGGAGCGCAACCGCATCGCGGAGATTGCCAAGCAGGCACACCCCGTCCGCGAGGACGGACCGGCCAAACTCACCCTGTGGGAGGTTCTGGCCACCGCCTTTGCCGCCCGCGGACACTCGCTCTCCGAGTCCAGCTGGGACGCCTACCGCCACCAGGGCGAGGCCTGGATCGTGCGCGTGACGTGGAAGGCCGGCTTGTCCGAGAACGAGGCGGAGTGGTACTTCAAGCAGTCCATGTCCTCGCCTGCCACGGTGGAGGCGCGCAACTCGGTGGCCGCGGACCTGACAGACCCGGATTTCGTCCAGCCGGTGCGCTCGCTGACCTCGCTGGGCAGCGGCCGCTATGACGAAGCTATCGATGGCGACCAGCCGAGCAACGTCACCGACCTCACGGCGCCGACCACCCCTCCGGAAGAGCCGGAGGAAGAGGAGTTCTTGCAGAACCCCTCGCCAGAAGAAAAGCCCACCAAACGCCGCCGCCAGGCTGTCACCCCGCATTGGGAGGACGTGCTGCTCGGTGTTCGCTCCAATACCAAGCGCCCTAGGGACTAATCGTGGACATCTCTCACGCAGTACTTACTCTCTGGTACATCTCTCAACCCAATGCGGAAGAGGTGTTGAAGACCGAGCCCAAGGCGGATCGCGGCTTTGGGCGAAAATTCCTCGCCCAGCTGGACCCGACCTTCCCGGTCACGCCGATTGGGCAATTCCCGCTCAACCGCTCCGCGCAGACGGATCCGAACGAGTACTACATCGGCGGCTACCCCGGCATCACCGTGGTGCAAACGGTCTGCGAGGGGGATTCTGTTCTCCTTTCCCAACTGCCAGAAACGCTCCTTAATGCGGTGCCCGCCCAGCGCGTCATTGCGCTGGCCAGCAACGAGAAAGAAGGCTACGCCGGCTTCGCCCTGTGGGAGGGCGGCGAGCTCAAGCGCTGTCTATGCGCTACCCGCGAGCACCTCTACGAGGACACCGGTCTGCCCGAGCCCTTCGAGGCGCCCTACTGGGCAGGCGAAAAGTACGAGCCGATCGGAGGGATTTCCCTCCCCTTTGAGCCGCAGGGCATCATGCAGGCAGCCCAGGAACACTGGCTCGGCATCGAGGTGGGCCATGATGGCCCGGATCTGGACGTTGTGGGCTACGCCGTCGATGGCCGCCCAGAGCCAAAGATCGACCCGCCGAAGCCCAAGCAAACCGTGGGGGAACTAGCCGCGCAGTCGGCCAATAAGCTGGGCCTGAACGACTATGACGACTACGAGGATCATAGCGCCGAGCCGGAATCCACCGGCGAGGAAATCATCTCCACCGCCAAGCACTTGGGCTCGCTCATTGGCAATTGGAGCGCTCAGACGTTTAAGTCGCTCAAGGAGCGCTGGCGCTCATAAAAGGAAATGGCGGCGGCGGTTGCCACATTAAGAGAATCGGTGCCAGGGGCCATCGGTATGCGTGCGCGTATATCGGTGGCCTTCATTGCGTGTTCGGTAAGGCCGGGGCCCTCCGCGCCGACGAGCATCGCCACCTTATCCAGGCCGTGCATGGCCTCGGCCAAGTGCACCGCCTGGGGGTTGGGGGTTAAGGAAATGAGGGTAAAGGAGGCGTCGGCAAGCGCCTGCAAGGAACGCTGCCAGGTAGTAAACCCGCCCTCTAAATGAGCAAAGGGCAAGCGCAGCACGTGCCCCATGGACACGCGCACCGAGCGCCGGTAGAGCGGATCCGCCGCACCGGAGCCCAGCAGTACCGCGTCTACGCCCATACCGGCAGCGTGGCGGAAGATGGCGCCAGTATTCTCGTGATCACCCACGCCCTCGAGCACGGCGATGGTCTGGGCAGATTCCACGATCTCGCTCACCTCCGGCTCAGAGGCGCGGTCCGCGGCGGCGACCAGCCCGCGGTGCATATCGAAGCCGGCCACCTCCGCTAGGGTCTCGCGGGAGACCTCGTAGATGGGGCACTCGGGTTCGCCGTACTCGGAAATATAGGCCTCCACCTTCTTGGGAAAGCCCACGAGACAGCGCATGGGGAACCGGGATTCGGCCAGCCGGGAGACCACCAGCGGGCCCTCTGCAATGACGAGACCCTCGCCGGATTTATCGGATTTGTTGAGGTTCCGAATATCGTCCAGGCGAGGGTCTGCGGGGTCAGTAATCAGCATGCCCTTAGGCTAGCCGATGGCATTGGAAATCGGATCCATGCCAAAGAAAACCACGAAGAGGCCAGCCAAGAGCCACATGATCCAGTGCACGTCCTTGGCCTTGCCGGCGAAGGTGGACATGAGCGCGAAAGAGATGAAGCCCACGCCGATGCCGTTGGCAATGGAATAGGTAAACGGCATGGTCACAATGGTGAGGAAGGCGGGGATGGCGATCTCCATCTTGGTCCAGCGGATCTCGGTCAGCTGCGCGGCCATCATCACGCCGACGATGACGAGTACCGGGGAAGCGGCCTCGATGGGCACGATTTCATAGAGCGGCGTCAGGAACATCGCGGCGAGGAACAGCACACCGGTCATGAGGTTGGCCAGGCCGGTGCGCGCACCATCGGCAATGCCGGCGGAGGAATCCGCAAAGACGGTATTGGAAGAAGCAGAACCCAGGCCGCCGGCCACGGCGCCGAAGCCCTCGACGACGAGGGCCTTCTTCATGTCAGGGAGATTGCCGTCGGCGTCAACAAGCTTGCCCTGCTTGCCCAGGCCGGTCATGGTGCCCATCGCATCAAAGAAGTTGGTCAGCAAGAGCGTAAAAATAAGCAGCACCGTGGAGATGACGCCGATCTTGGTAAAGGCGCCCACCAAGTTCACATCGCCCACGATGGACAGATCCGGAATGCCGCCGAGCGCCTCCGGCTTCACCGGCGCGGCCATGCCCCAATCCTCAGAGCCGGTAAACGCCTGCACGATGAACGCGATGACGGTGGTGAGCACGATGGCGATGAAGAGCCCGCCCGGCACGTTCCGGATGACCATAAAGGAACAGATAATGAGGCCAATGACAAAGACCAGCGCCGGCCAAGTGGAAATCGATCCATTAATACCCAGGCTCACCGGCACGGTGGTGTGCGCGGCGTCCGGCACGCGGGTGACAAAGCCACCATCCACGAGGCCAATCATGGCGATGAACATGCCGATACCCACGCCCATCGCCGCCTTCATAGACTGCGGGATGGCGTCAAAGACAGCGGTGCGGAAGCCGGAGATGGCAAGCAGGACGATGATGATACCCTCGATGACCACCAGGCCCATGGATTCTTGCCAGGTCAGCCCGCTCGTAGCGACCATGCTCACGCCCACGAAGGTATTCATACCCAAGCCTGCGGCCATGGCGAAGGGATACTTGGCAATGGCGCCGAAGAGGATAGACATGACGCCGGCGACCAGCGCGGTGGCGGCAGCGACCTGTGGCACGCCCAGCGCGTAGCCCTCCGCGTCCTCGGTAGTACCGAGGATGAGCGGGTTCAAGAGGATGATATAGGCCATGGCGAAGAACGAGACCGTTCCCGCGCGTAGCTCGGTTCCAATGGAGGAACCACGTTCAGAAATATGGAAATAGCGATCGAGAGTGGCTTTCAACGCCTGCGCCTTTCACGTACAGCGAGTCTTACGCCATAAGTGTGCTGCCTTAATCCTCGATTTCAAAATCCTGGAAGATGGGCTTTTCATCATCGAAAGCCACTTCCGGGGTCTTTTCTTCCCGCACACGCGTCTGCGAATGTGCACCGCAGCCATAGCGCGAGTGCACCACCCGGCCGTCCGCCGAGTACTCATTGGCGCAGACGCCATAGTTGTCCAACAGCTGCACATAAAACGCACAGGTGCGGCATTGCAGGCGCGCCTTGGCCGCCATATCCGTATTCGGGCCGAACTCGGTGCGCCAGCGCTTCTTGGCGTCTTCCAGGCCGGATTTAGACAGAGTTTCCCCGTCCAGGCGGGAATCATCCACGGCCGGTGGCATCAGGTCTCCGGGGCCAAGGTCACCGGGGCGCACACGGTCCTCATAGGGCACCCATTCCGGCGGCTGCAGGGCCTCCCCTCCCGGCACCAGCGCCACCTCATTGACGGTGACGTAGCGCGATCCCTCCGCGCAGGCGAGCACCGCCTGCCATTCCCAGCCAGGGTAGCCAGGCATTTCTGCTTCAAATCGGTGGGTAGCAACGTTTCGGCCCATCCCGGCGACGCCGATATGCTTGCCGACGCCCCCTTCCCCCACCTCATCCAACGCCTCGCGCGCGATGCGCACGGCGCGGGAATCGATCAATGGATTTGCTTTTCGCTTACTCACGTCCCTCATTATTCATTATGGAGCGCACGCGGTGGTACATATGGTGCATGTCATTTCTTTCCCGCGCCGCCTGCATTCTCCTTCCCTGCACGCTCGTCGCCTGTTCCTCAACACCAGCAGAACCCGAAGTAGAGCACCTCTCCGTCGAGGTTCTCGGCACCGCTTCCCTGCCGCCCAATTCCTTTACGCAGGGCCTCGAAACGGATCCGGACGGCAACTTGCTTCTAGGCACCGGCCAATGGGGAGAATCCCGTTTAGAGCGCTTCTCCCCCGAAACCGGCGAAACCTTGGCCGAAACGCGCCTGGATAACCGCTACTTTGGCGAGGGCATTACCCAAGCCGGCGATTCCATCTGGCAGCTGACCTGGAAGTCCGGCCAAGCCCTGAAATACGATCACGACCTGCGCCAGGTAGATACCGCCGCCTACTCGGGCGAGGGCTGGGGCCTGTGCAATACCGGCGAGGATCTCCTCCTGTCCGATGGCTCCGCGACCCTGCGGCATATGGACCCGGAGACCTTCGCGGAGCGCTCTACTACCGACGTCACCCTAGAGGGAAAGCCCCTCGAAGACATCAATGAACTCGAGTGCGTAGACGATGCCGTCTACGCCAATGTCTGGATGGATGACAACATCTACCGCATCGATCCATCCACCGGCCGCGTAACCGCCATGATCTCCACCGACGCGATTGATAAGTCCCGCTATACCGACCCCGATGATGTCCTCAACGGCATCGCACACATCACAGGCGATGAGTTCTGGCTTACCGGCAAGCGGTGGGAAGAACTCTTCCACGTTCGAGTAAGGTAAAGGCCCATGGCAACCCGTAAGGAAGCAAGGAAAAAGTCGCTGCTGCAGATCTTGGCCCTCATCGTGGTCGTGGCGGTCATCGTCGCCGCCGTAGTGATCTTCCAAAACTGGTGGAACCAGCGCCCGGGCCCCGATCCCCGCGACATCAAGGTCACCGCCTCCGTGGGCGATAATTCCATCGACGTCGCCCCGTACATTGCATGCGAGCCCGGCACCGAATGCCCGGAAGGCGAGGTCCCGAACCTCACCGTGGGGGATGATGACACCCTCAAGCTCGATATTCCCGAAGAAATCTCCGACCACGAGTGGAAGATTCTTTCCATCTACGATGACCCCGCCGCCAACGATGAAACCGCGCACGGCGCGAACGAGACCACCGAGGTATCGATCCCCGGCTCGGTAGAACCCATCAAGGCCTCTACCGGCAAGCGCCCCCGCCTCAAGGTGGTGGAGATTTCCTCCATGATGATCGGCACCGATGACAACGGTGACGAAACCCCCTTGGCCACCGTGTGGTCACTTACCACGATGACTGATAAAGAACGAGAAGCCTCCGCGGAGGAATCCACGAAGGCTTCTGATTAGCTATCCAAATCCTTCGCGATTGCGCGGAGGATTTCTGCTACCTGGCGCCCAGTCTTGCGCTCCGGGTAACGTCCGGAATTAAGCACCGGCTGAATCTGCGACTCCAGCAAGGTCATCACGTCAGAGACCATGCTGCCGAGCTCTTCCGGCTTGCGGGCCGGCGTACGGCGACGCGGCTTATCCAATACCTTGACCCGCAGTGCCTGCGGACCGCGGCGCCCGGCCGCGAAATCGAAGTCGATGCGCTGGCCGGGGAACAGTTCCTCTACTCCCTTGGGCAGCACGTTGCGGCCAACATAGACGTCTTCATCGCCCGGGTTGCTGACGAAACCGAAACCTTTCTCGGCGTCATACCACTTCACTTTGCCAATAGGCATAGGTACCCACCTCTTCTCTAGGGGAAAATCTTTATTTTAGCCGCCTGGTCAAAACAACAGAAGTCGCGCACTCTACCGCGACACACCCGCGTTACATGACACGGATCACAGATTATTGCTCACCTGCGAAAATGTCCCCTCACCCACCACATTTGTCCCTTTTCTTTCCCATTTAGTGCCCATAACGTGACACTTTCGTTATAAACCGCTACGCTGTCCCCCAGACACTTAAGAGCCGTTAAGAAAGTTGCCCTCGTCCGCCCTTTCTTTTTGGTACATATTCTTTGCACTTAATGCGGGCGCACAGAGAGGACTAACTACATGGGACGCCACTCCGCTAAGAACCGTATGGCCGCTAAGTTCACCGCCGGCACCGTCGCCTTCGGCGCCGCCGCTGCCATCATGGCACCGACCGCATCCGCTGCCCCAGATTCCGACTGGGACCGTCTGGCACAGTGTGAGGCCGGCGGCAACTGGCACATCAACACCGGCAACGGCTACCACGGCGGACTGCAGTTCAACCCGCAGACGTGGCAGGCCAATGGTGGCGGCCAATTCGCTGCTACCGCTGACCAGGCTACCCGCGAGCAGCAGATTGTCGTCGCCGAGCGCGTGCTTGCCTCCCAGGGCTGGGGCGCATGGCCGGCTTGCTCCGCTTCCCTTGGCCTGAACTCCGCTCCTACCCAGCGCACCGCTCCGTCCGCTGCACCTAAGGCTCCGGCCCAGGCACCGGCTCCGGTCAAGCAGGCTGCCGCTCAGAAGTCCGACGAGCTGGCCGTTGATGCCCTGTACAACACCATCAAGAATGCCGCTAACTCCTACGGCCTGGCTCTGCCCCCGCAGTTCACCGAGCTGTACAAGGCTAACCGCCACGACTTCAACAACTTCTACTCTGCCAACCGCAACGTCATCGACCCGATTGCGCAGATGATTGAGAACATCACCCGCTAAGGCATAGCGATAAACGGGCCCCTTTGCAGTAGCAAGGGGCCCTTTTTGTATGAAAGAAAAATCCCCGCACCAAGGCGGGGAAATACTCTAGCGATTGATGCGAGTATAAGGGTGAACGTAGTTCAGCTTCTCTGCCGGCATCGGCAAGATCAGATCATCGCCGTAGGGGCTGGATGCACCAGCAAAAGGCGCAGAGATTTCGGTGATTGCGTGCTCGCGATTTTCGTTCTTCGGCCAAGCCGGGGAAACGTGACCCTTCTTCTCATTCGACATAGCTCTTATTATTTCAAACCTTGCGCAAAAACGTAACTCAAACGATAACTAAACTGGGGTGACATCATGACTCAGTCTTCCCACCTCCCGCATTTCCGCACGTGGCTCGCCTCCCTTGAGGAAGAAGAGCTGGCCACCATCCTCCGCAACCGGCCGGATGTGCTCAATCCGCTACCCCCGAGCATCGCCGCGCTCGCTACCCGCCTGCTACTGCGCACTTCTATCGCGCGGGCGCTCATGAACTGCACTGCACGGCAGCTTGCGGAAATTGAAGACATCGCGCGCCGCGGAGGGGAACTCGAAGAAGTAGAAGACCTTAATCCGGATATCACCCGCCAGCTCAAGGAGCGCGGCCTGGCCTACGGCACCATCCTCATCCCGCCCGAGGTCATGCCTGCCCTTCCCACGGGCTGGTCCCTCCTCGACCAGGTCCAGGTTAGCCCGGAGGACATCGCAGAGCTGCCGGATGAAGAACGGAAGGTTCTCGAGACCCTGTCGCGTTCCAATGGCCTGGGCACCACGCGGGATGCGGCCATCGATGCGGATCCGGCCCGGCCGATTCCGCGGCTCATCGCCAAGCAGCTGCTCCAGCGCGTGGACGCCACCACCGTCCGCCTGCCTCGCGCCGTGCACCTGGCGCTCAACGGCAAGCCCACCGCCCCAATCCCTCTGGAGGGAATCACCGAATCCGTTTCCCCCGATTCCAAAGCCGATGATGCCGGCACCGCCGCCGGATTATCCACCGTGCGAGGCATGCAGCGTGTCATTGATTCCCTTGGCGCACGGCCGATAGAACTGCTCAAGGACAAGACTGTAGGCGTTCGCCAGCTCACCAACTTGAGCAAGGCCCTCAACATCGATGAAGGAGAGCTGCGCCGCCTCATTGAGCTCGGCATGAGCGCCCGTCTGCTCAACCGCGGCGAACCGAAAAACTTCGACGGCAATTTCCTCGCCCCCACGGAGCTTTCTCAGGACTGGCTCGATGCGAACCTCGCAGAAAAGTGGCAGGTCCTGCTCGAGGCATGGACTACCTCCACATGGACTAAGGAGGGGCGCACGCTGGCGCACACCAATGACCGGCTGCCGGAATTTAGACAAAAGGTACTGGAGGTCTACCTGCGTGGGGCGAAACCCACCTTCGAAGACTCCCTGCGCTTCCACTTTCCGCTCTTCGCCACACATACCTCGGATGAGACCATCGCCGATCTCCGCGCGCAAGCCGATTGGATCGGCGCAACTGCCTTGGAGCGCCCCACTAGCGTGCTTATCGACGGCCCCGACGCCGCCGCCCGCCTGACCCCCGACACGGTCGACTACTTTCTCATCCAAGCGGATATGACCGTATTGGTTCCCGGCCCGCTCGATCCGGAGACCCACCAGCGGCTCGAATCAGTCGCCGACCTCGAGTCCCCCGGCCTGGCCAGCGTCTATCGCATCTCGGATGCTTCCCTGCGCCGCGGCCTGGATCGCGGCATGACTGGAGAGGAAATCCAGGCCTTTTTCGCCGCCCACGGGGAGGTGCCGCAGACGCTGGAGTTCCACATCGGGGACGTCGCCAAGCGCCATGGCACCCTGCGCTCCGGCCCGGCGCTGTCCTACCTGCGCAGCGAGGACCCGGCGCTCCTCCAGATTGCGCTCAAGGCAGCGCCCTTGCGCCTGCTCGCGCCCACCGTCGCGGTGTCCCAATTGCCGGTGCACGACCTGCTGGAACGACTACGCGACCACGGACTCTCTCCCGCTGCTGAGGACGAAAGCGGCGCCAGCCTTAACGTCGCGCCCGAACCCGCTACACTGTCGACGCCCACCGCCCGCCGAGCCACCACTTCTCCGGACATCGCGAAGGCGATGCGCACCCTGCGCGACGACGCCGCGCCTTCCACGCCCAGCCTCGATATAGTCCACGCCGCCGCGCGCACTGCCCGGCCGATCACCATCGGGTATGCGGACAAGAACGGCAACGAAAAGAAACGCACCGTCACCCCGCTGACCGTGGCGGGCGGGCAAATCGACGCTCGCGCGGCCGATGGCTCTACCATCCGGTTTCCCTTGCACCGGATAACCTCCGTTACGCTGGAGCCATGAATGGACCATTGATTGTGCAGTCGGATAAGACCGTCCTGCTCGAGGTGGATCACGCCCAAGCCGCCGAGGCCCGCGCCGCGCTCGCTCCCTTTGCGGAGCTCGAGCGCGCCCCCGAGCACGTGCACACCTACCGCATCACCCCGCTCGCGTTGTGGAATGCCCGCGCGGCCGGGCACGATGCCGAGCAGGTCGTCGACGTCCTGGAAAACTACTCCCGCTTTCCAGTCCCCCAAGCCCTGCTTGTCGACGTCGCCGAAACCATGTCCCGCTACGGCCGCGTCCGCCTCCACGCTCACCCGGCCCATGGCCTCATCCTCGAGTCCGATGAGCCGCCCATCCTCGAAGAACTTACCCGCGGCGCTACCGGAAAACTCCTCGGCGCGCGCATCGACGCGAACTCCATCGCCGTCCCTCCTTCCGAGCGCGGCCGCCTCAAGCAAGCCCTCCTCAAGGCAGGCTGGCCGGCAGAAGACCTCGCCGGCTACGTCGATGGCGAGTCCCACCCCATCGCCCTCACTCACGACGGCTGGCAGCTGCGTGATTATCAGCAGTACGCCACCGAGGCCTTTTGGTCTGGCGGCTCGGGCGTCGTCGTACTGCCGTGCGGCGCCGGCAAAACCATCGTCGGCGCGGCTGCGATGGCCAAGGCGGAATCCACCACGCTCATCTTGGTCACCAATACCGTCGCCGGCCGCCAATGGCGCGACGAGCTCCTGCGCCGCACCACCCTGACCGAAAACGAAATAGGCGAATACTCCGGTGAAAAGAAGGAAATCAAGCCCATCACCATCGCCACCTACCAGGTAGTCACCCGCAAAACCAAGGGCGAATACCGGGCCCTCGAGCTCTTTGATTCCCGCGACTGGGGCCTCATCATCTACGACGAGGTCCACCTCCTTCCCGCCCCAGTGTTCCGCATGACCTCGGACCTGCAATCGCGGCGTCGGCTAGGGCTTACCGCCACCCTCGTGCGCGAGGACGGCCGCGAGGGTGACGTCTTCTCCCTCATCGGACCCAAGCGCTACGACGCCCCGTGGAAAGAACTCGAAATGGCCGGCTATATCGCCACCGCCGAATGCATCGAGGTCCGCGTGGATATGGACGCCGAAGAACGCATGCTGTACGCCACCGCCCAACCTCGCGACCGCTACCGCATCGCCGCCCAGGCTGCCGCCAAGCTCCATGCGGTAGACAAGATTCTCGCCTTCCACCCACAGCAGGCGCTCATCATCGGCGGTTACGTCGACCAGCTCAAAGAACTCGGTGCGCATCTCGACGCCCCCGTTATCGACGGCTCCACCTCCACCGCCAAGCGCGAGCGCCTCTTCCAACAATTCCGGGACGGCACGCTCCCTGTACTCGTCGTGTCCAAAGTGGCCAATTTCTCCATCGATCTTCCCGAGGCTGCCCTGGCCATCCAGGTCTCCGGCACCTTCGGCTCCCGCCAAGAAGAGGCTCAACGCCTCGGCCGACTACTCCGCCCGAAGGAAGAAGAGGCTCTCTTTTACTCGCTGGTCACCCGCGATAGCCTCGACGCGGACTACGCCGTGCACCGCCAGCGTTTCCTCGCCGAGCAGGGATATGCCTACCGGCTTATCGACGCACTAGACTTAGAACAATGAAAATCTTCAAGTTCGACGTAGACGAGTCCTTTGCCAAGGCCAATAACGAGCTCTTGCGCGATTCCAACCGCCTTCGCGTCTCCGGCCTCGTGCTGGGCATCCTGCTCATCATCGGCGGCGCGGCCATCTGGTGGGGATTTTCCTGGGGCATTACCATCGGCCTCGGCATGATCCTTTTCGGAATCATGGTGGCCATCGTCGGCTTTGCCGCCGCCCGTAAAGTTGGCACCGCCCAGCAACTCTATGACTCCTATCCCCTCGCTCCGGCTGTCATCGCTGAGGTCAACGAACGCGACATGGTCCTGCTCGCCCTAGTCAACACCAACGTGGATCCATCCCTGCCTCCCCGCTGGGCCGCTTGCCTGCGCACCGTGACCGCCATTCCCGGCACTCAGCGCACCGTAGGCACCAAAGTTCCCGTCGCCGCTGTTTCCGGCCGCGCAGACAACAACCACTGGCAGCAAATCACCCCTATGCCCATCGCCTGGGGCACCCCTGACGCCGAAACCGTCACCATCGCCCGCAAAGCCATCCCCCAAGATCAGTGGCAGCGCCTCGAACGCGCCCGCAAGCGCCTTTCCGACGTGAAGGCCACGAAGTTCGACCTCCTCGTTCTCTAGGGCTCCACAAACCTTTCTGGATAAAGCAGTACTTCTAGGAGCGGGTCCGGCCACTTGTTGAGAACTATCGCGGCGACCTCTTCCTCCCTTTCGGGGAAATGATCCCTCGCTAATTCCACCCAGTATTGTCCGCAAGACCGCGCCTGCCAATCTGGCTCAGATTCGATTCCACGCTTCGCGTACTCCCACGCGGCCCCATACTCACCGATTTCTTCCAAGGCTTTAGCTGTCTCTTCGAAATAAACTGCGTAGCTACCTTCGGCCAAGTGCGTACGGATGATTGCGGCGACATCCTGATCTAAAACCGCAAAGCGCTTTTCCATATACTTGCGGCGGATAACATCCGCGCTTTCCGCTCAGTCTCGCACCCGAACCAGTCCGTCTTCTCCCAGGACCGTTGAATAAGCAACAGGGTCAAGCACGAAATAATCAACCTCGTTGTTCTCATGGAAAGCGATGAACCAATCCGCCAGCTCCATTGGCGCGGGCTTCGCTCGCTGTGCGCTCTTGGCATGGAGCTCGATGAGCTCTTCAACAACCTCACTTAGCATGCCAAGTGAGTCATCCGCGTTGGCAATCACCCCTACTGCAATCTCCAGCGCTTCTTGCACAACCGAAAAAACTTCAGCTGGATCCTCCGAAGGGTCCTCCACGGCAAAATCAAGCATGCCAATTCCATCTTGCATTTTCAGTGCGCGTCTAGCTGCCCGGTCCTCATCAAGAAAGGATCGGGTCCTTCTCCGAAAAGAAGGCAGGATGATATCAGGCAGTGAGCTCATCAGTTCAGCCTCCTCGTTACGCTATCAACCCATTTTAACGGCGTCCCCTACCCTTTAGCGGCCTTCCTTTTTGTTCTTTGTTGTTGTAGTGCGAGGTAGGGCCTGGCCCCCGGAAAGTAGACACGTCGGGGGTTAGCTATGCTGCTTGGGTCAGTGTAGCTGATGTGAGTGCTTCGAAGTCATCGGGGGCTAGAAGGTTGCACCAAGAGTGCCGTCTGCGCGTGTTGTAGCGCATGCACCATCGAAAGACTTCCTGGCGGCAGCTGATTGGACTTTCAAAGAGTTTCCTATCACGCAGGACTTCACGCTTTAAGGTGGCGTTAAATGACTCTGCCAAGGCATTATCAGCACTCGTTCCCACCGCGCCCATGGATTGGCGCACACCAAGCTGGGCGCAGTGGTCCCTAAAAGCCTGTGAGGTATACACACTGCCATGATCAGAATGGAAAATTACCCCTTTAAGGCTTCCGCGGACTTTCCTTGCATGAGTCAAAGCTTCGATAACCAGCGATACCCGCATGTGATCGGCTAGTGCATGGCCGACGAGTTTGCGCGAGTAGACGTCGATGACCGTGGCCAGGTACATGTTCTTGCCGCCCTTACACGGCAGGTAGGTGATGTCGCCTACATAGACCTGGTTCGGCTTATCAGCGGTGAATCTGCGGCCTACTAAATCTGGCATGACGCGGTGGCCAGGCTTACGCCTAGTAGTGACACATCGACGGCGCTTGGTAAAGCCTTTCAGCCCCATGGATTTCATAATGCGTGCGACCTTCTTGTGATTGATCGGAGGAAAGTCCGTATCGGCTTTAAGACTTGCAGCGATGCGTTTAGCACCATAAAGCCCGTGCTCATCATCGAAGATGGTCTTGATTCGTGCACCAATAAGAGCATCAGAACACATCTTTAACCTGCGTTTTTCGCGAGTGTTGGCCCATTTGTAGAACGAGGAGCGATTGAGCTTTAACACGTGGCACATCCGCTTAACCGAGTATTCGGTTCGGTGGTCATAGACAAACTGGAAGCGGATTACCAGCGTGTCTCTTTAAGCAAAATATTTCGCGGCCTTACGCAGGATGTCGCGTTCTTCACGCAGCTTCGAGACTTCTCTTGTCTCACTGGCGGATTCGCTCAGAATCAGTCGTCGCTTGGGCCTTGTCACGCATGGTCTTCGTGCGGGCACGTTTGCCGGTGCCGTACTGCTTAAGCCAGGAATAAAGTGAGGAACGATTGACTCCAAGCTCTGCTGAAGCCGCGTGGAGTGAAAGGTCCTCATTGTTTTCGTAGAGGGCCACAGCATCACGTTTGAACTGTTCGGAGTACCTAGGCATGGTGGTAGATTACCTTTCTTCCCAACCCAACCGGGCTGGATATCAGGTGTCTACCTAACAGGGGTCAGGTCCCAGGACGTTTTACGCGTATAAGTGCCAGCTTTGCCAATGTGGTTTCCGGGGGCGTTGGTGGTGTAGAACGCTTCCGGCACATCACCATCGTCTGTGTGGTCAGAGTCAGACTGGTCGGTGATGAGGAGGGTGTGTGGGTAGTCGAGGGTGGTATCTGGTTCGGGCGGGGCGAGTGTAGCAGTCATGGACGGGGCACTCCAGCAGAGATGAGAGGTTTCGTATGTGTTTTCTAACGAGTACCCTTATAGTATCCCGAGTGAAGGACATGTGACCTTAGTGGGGGTGTTTATGTTCGAATAGGGTGCCCTAAAACCGCAGGGATCCCCAGAGTCGCACCACACCCGCCAGCGGGGGTAAAAGGAATGGTTTAGAGTTCGTCGACGCCGGCAAGCAGGGAACGAATTTCAGGGCAGTCGTAAAACTTCCGTTTTAGACGACCCAGGAATTCTTCAAAGGAAGTTGGTTCAGAAACCTTTTGAAGCTTCCGGAGCAACTCATACGCTTGGTCGCGACCATACTTGTTTTCCAACTGCTCCTCGACTATTCGCATCACAATGGGAATGGTCTCGTCCGGCAAGTCCGGAAGAAGCTGTTTTGCCAAGCTCCGTTCAAGTCCGGCGTCCGAGGCTGTTGCCCAAGCACGCTCCGGATCCTTGAGGCACAAGTACTGGAACATCGCGAGGTCCCATGGTTTATCCCGCAAGCGCGTCTCGATAAGTTCGGACGCGGTGTCCCCTACCGCAGCAAAAAGGCCACGCGCAGTCGATAGCATTGGAAAACTATCGAATGCTAAACGGTGCACGGTGGGACTGCGGTGGGGAAAGTGGGCGTCGGAAAGCGCGGCCCAAGAAGTAACAATATTGAAGGTAGCCTCCGTAGGCAGCACGAGCATCGCTTTCTCTGAGTACTTATAGGCAAGCTCAAATTGACCTATCTCCGAAAGGCCGCGAATCAGCTGCTCGTATCCGTCCGTGTGAGTACGAAATACGTCCACGACAGAGCCAGAAAGCACCGCCAACCGACGTCTCGCATACGCACCCTGCGCCCGCTCGCGCAGTTCCTTCACGCCCTCTACCCCTAAAGATTCCTCGTACTGCACGGGGTCAACATCCATTTGTTCTGCGTACGGCGACTCAAGAATGCCCAAGAGCCACTGGGCCAAGTACAGCCCGTCAACCTTAGATAATTGAGCTGCATGAGGTAGTTCCTGCGCCAAGCGCTCGGCACTCCAACGCAAGGCGTAGTTTGAATCCTCAACAAGCGGCAGTAGCTGCAGAACTTCATCAACTGCGCGTTGTGCCACTGGGAAAATATCTTGAGCCTTTATTGCCTCAATTCCATAGCCGGTTAGAAGTTGCGGTTCAAAAATGGCAGCCTCGAGCAGCTCGCCGGTCTGCCACACCTGGTCGGCGTACTGGCTAGAATCGTAGGGGTCAGCCAAGTTTAGTCCGGAGGGGTTTACAAGGGTGGAGGTTGCTTCGGCAAGCGTCTGCACTACTTCTGGCATTCCTTCAAATCCGCAAGAAACTCCTTGAGAGATTCCATGAGCTCCCATATTTGGTTACGTTCGTCTTCAAACATGCGGTCAACGAGGAAATCCACGCCGGTCAAATCATCCGGATGCAGGCTGTCCAAGTAAGCCAGCAGCTTATCGACGCCTTCAAGGCCAAGAATTCCTTGCTCCAACTGCCCCACCACATTAGAAATTTGCATTTCGTCCATGCTGGCGAGACTAGCAAAACGAGAAAAGGGACGGTGTTCAACCGTCCCCTTCCCTTGTTTCATTATGGAGTTTTGTTGTGTTGTTTGGTGTCGGCGGTGACTTACTCTCCCACAACCTCCCGGTT
>ERZ1031127.65-NODE-65-length-27562-cov-13.587923_pt1 | contig 27562 bp, 26 predicted proteins | sample MGYA00518224_ERZ1031127 | MGnify/ENA primary metagenome ERZ1031127 (study PRJEB33718, sample SAMN03159757) | human skin metagenome | collected 2014-05-20 | study: EMG produced TPA metagenomics assembly of the PRJNA266117 data set (Human skin bacterial metagenome... | reverse complement strand
TCAGCCTCGGTCTCGTGGGCTCGGAGATGTGTATAAGAGACAGGGGTAAGACCGAGGTCACAAGCGGTGGTGGGCGGCACCAGGGCGGGGCGAGCGCTGGTGAAACGGGCGCGGCCGGGGTCACAAGCGGTGGTGTGTCGCACCAGGTTGGTTTCACAAGTGGTGATGAAGTCGGCTTTTCCAATGAATACTTGCGGGCGACCGGCCGCAGCGTCCGCCTGGGACTGTCCCACGCCCCTTATGCACGCGTGCTGAATCAATTCCTCTCAGATGGCACTGACCTGGTGTTTTGCGGGCACACGCACGGGGGCCAAGTCTGTTTGCCGGGAGGTCACGCCCTAGTGACGAACTGCGATTTGGATCCCCAGTTCGCCTCCGGCCTGTTCGAGTGGCAAGCCGACACGTGCCCCGGACGCGAGAGCGAAACCGGGAAACCGGACCGGGCAAGCATGAGCGTCTGCGTCAGCCCCGGCCTGGGTACCTCGCCATTCACGCCCTGGCGCGTGTTTTGCCCGCCGGCGGCCTACATCGTTGAGCTCGTCGCCGCCTAGCCTACAATCTTTCGGCTATAAACATCGGTTACGAACGCTGTATACACGAACCCGGATAGGGTTCGAACATACGTGATATCCCCAACCCACAGTTCGTTGGGCCTACTGGCCGTGAACTGCCGATTCACCAAATCCGGGCAAGAATCTGGTACTTGAGCGGGTCTGGTTGTTATTGCTGTGCGTCCCCGGCGAACACCAACAATCCCAGCGATTTTCATGAGTCGAGCGACCTGGTCACGACCAATATCCCAGCCCGCGCGCCTGGCTGCGTGCCACATCTTACGAATACCATAGACACCAAAATTGTGTGCGTGAATCTCGCATAGTTCTTCAGCAAGAATCCAATCACGAATGCTTCTGGAGCTTGCTGGTCTGCTCTTCGCTAGCCGGTAGCCGCGAGAGGTAATAAACCCTCCTTCCAGGCTCGCACCCAGTGTCCGGCAAATCGGCTCGACCCCGAAACGACCCCTATATTCGTCAATATAAGCAATCATCATCGGGCCGGACGGTCGAGCTCCGCTGCGAAAAAAGCCGAGGCAGTTTTCAAAATCTCATTCGCCCTACGCAGCTCCGCATTCTCGCGTTTGAGACGTTTGATTTCCTCATGCTCTTCACGCGTGAGCCCCTGCCGTTCGCCCGTAACAACCAAATGCTGCTCATACCAGCGGCGTAGTGACTCGTTTGCGATCCCCAGCTTCACAGCTATCTCATTAACCGCCCTCCACTGCGAACACGAACAATCAGCAGCCAACCGATCAGAAAGCAACCGCACCGCCCGATCCCTTAAACTCCTGAGAATACCTCTTAGACATATCCCTAATCCTCTCAAAAACGAGTAGGAACAAAACCCAGTACGCTTCACTTCAACAATCACATAGCGTTGGGGCGTGCCTTTTGGTACGCCCCAGCTGCATTAAATATTCGCATTAGACGGGAGCTTTTAACTCCCTCATCTCCTGGGTGTCTAACCTGCATGAATGAAACCAACGGATTGTATGCAGAACCTGAGGCGAAATCGTAAGCAAATCCATCACGGCATCACGCTTTCTTCCATGCCAAGGTCAGCCTTGAATAGAAGCATCTTCTACACATTCTCATAAGATCAAAACTGAGTCTTGGATGGCAACCGCCTATTGGTGTTATGGAATCCCGCGTTCGATTTGCTATCGCACACTGTCAAAATAAAAACCAAAAGACACTCAGAATTCTCTAAATATTTTGCCAGATTTGGCAGTTATTTATAATTTGACACGTCGGTTTTAGGGAGTATTTTTAACCAAATAACAGTTCGCTAAAGTATTAGTAAAGGAGGGAACTGAGTGTCTAAACCTTCACGAATCGTGGGGCTTGATGTAGCGCGCTCACTCGCGATCATCGGAATGATAGTTATCCACATGGCCTCGCTACTTTGGAGTACCAAAGTAATACTCTCTGGCCTACCCGCATCATTATTTGCCATCATCGCCGGCGCGACGATGATGATTATTGGACGAAACTACACCAGCACCACTTTCTTGCGGCTGATAGCCCGAGGCGCTTTAATCATCCTCATCGGCCTGGCACTACTGCCCGTGGGTGGACAAATCCAAGTGGTTCTCATCGTAATGGGCCTGGTAATGATCCTAGTTTCCTGGATGCCCGCATTGGGAACGTGGTGGAGGCTCGGTCTATTTATTGCCGCCACAATCGCCGCAACAATCGTTTACGCCCCCATCGAACTGCCACAGATTTATCCGCTATTGGCATGGATTGCATACTTCATCGGTGGCATGCTTCTTTTCGATGTGTACCTGCGCGGCCGACTACAGCGCAACCCCGATGAGAACAGCAACCCTAACACTCGACTGAGCTGGATCGTAACCGCTATCAGCGTTGTCATCGCTGGTATCGGCATCTACTTCCGATTTGACCCAGACATTCCCAGCTGGCTCAGCTTTACCGGTCACACCGGTGTTGCCGGAGAGATTATCCTCTCCGTTGCCGTTGCAGCCGTAGTGATCCACCTATGTGTGCTCATAGGCGATCTCTCTTCAACCTTGGTTTACCCTTTCGCTGCCATGGGAACAATGTCGCTAACCATTTACATTCTGCACATTCTCACCGCTTTCTACTGGCAGCAAAATGTCGCGTTGCATTCCACTTTGTCAGCAATCGGTTTCATCGTATTCTTCCTCGTCGCAGCCAGCCTCTGGAAGAAGTTTGCAGGACAGGGTCCTGCTGAGAAACTCGTTGCCACCACGATCAAGGCCATTGTTCCTTCTAAGAAAGGGAATTAACCGTGAAAAAAACATCTTTTTCGATCGCGACCATTGCCAGCGCCGTCCTTCTAATGACTGCCACTCCGGCTCTCGCACTCGAATATGGAGATCCGGCGCCCGATAATGCGGAAAGCAGTTCCGTTGCCGCGCTCAAAATGGGCAAAATCGGCAGCTTTGGTGACTGCACAGGCACACTCATTGCCGACCAGTGGGTACTCACAGCGCGCCACTGTCTAGAGTCAGTCAACAATGAAGGCACCCAGGCACGCATCGCTGGAAAGGTCTACAACGCTGATTCCTGGGCTCTTTCGCCCACATCTGACGCGGGGTTACTTCACCTGACTGAGAAAGTGACTAACGCAACCCCCGCAAAAATCTCCCACGATATTCCAACCCCAGGTCAGACGGGAACTCTTTACGGTTGGAGTAGCAGCTCGTCAATGGCACGATCTGGACAGCTACCAATGGCCAAAATGGTTGTCAAAGAGCTACTAGGTGGCGCACCTTCCGGTTCTGACACGCCGAGTGCTCCCGAAACTCCTTCCGATTCCAAGGCACCTACCGGCGCTGATGCGTCTACAGAGACTGCCCCGCCACAGGCTCTACCGTCAAAACCTGGAATGTCAGAATCCAGCCAAACCGAGTCTAATCCTGAGGGGATGTCGGAAGTCCCAGCCGACAACTCCATACAGCCTAGGATCGAAACCTCTATCTTGGATGTGCAGTCAGTTTCTGGAGCTGGCATGCAGGGCGGTGACTCTGGTGGCCCGTTCTTTGTCGACGGAAAGCTTGCGGGACTTGCTACCGCTGGAACTGCCAATGGGGATCCGGACCTTCCCTCCCCTAGTGCTGCAATCACCACAGTTGCAGGCACCGCCGAATGGATCGGCAACATTGTCTCTGGCCGCGACACCCAAAGCGTTCTAACTGCAGAAAACACTCCTGCACCGCCAAAGAACATTCAAACCAGTGGCGATAATATTTGGGGTTACCTTGCGATCGCACTCGTAGGCCTTGCGGTGGGAGCAATCGGCTCACGTATCCGCAATGCGCGCCAGTAAGGATTCCTACTGGACTGTCTAGCGAATAGCATTTCACCCTTTGAAGCCGTCTCCCAGAAAACTGGGTGGCGGCTTCAAACATTAGCTCTTTTACAGTCATGCGACCCGTATCTGACCCCCTTGCCTACTGAAGTTCACAACCGATCAGCATTGCTGAACCAACAGGAAGATTATAGAAAGCCAGTAACCGAAACCTGGCTCAATCCGTGCTCGGGTCACGGAACACGGGCGTTAAAAGTGTACGGCTCCGTTAGGCCGTGTACTGGAGGGCTATGCGATCTTCCGGATGACGATCATTCAGATAGAGGACGGCCAGGAAGAACCACTCCGCTGGTTTCATCAAAAACCACACAGCATCAGCCGCCCACTGCGATCTGATCAGCTTGGCAACCGGGAAGCCATACGTGTCATATAAGCGCCGAATAACCCGATGGGTTCTGGGCACACGCTCTTCCAGTACCTGCTCAAACGCATTGGCCACAAGAAGCTGGCGATTCACAACCACCGGCCGGCCATGACGCAGGCCCATGCGGATTGGTTTTACCACCGCTCGGTGTCCGCCGGCGGCCACAGTGCAAAGGTAGTGTTCGTCAAAATACACGTTTTGCGGGGCAACCTGCTGTGACAGGTTCCAGTCACTGGTCTCCGTAAATGCCCTCACCACCATGCTCGGCGATTGCCCAAACAAAGCTAGAATCCCGACCAGCACGGCAAGTAGCGGGAGCGCCACCACGAACACTAGAAGCGGCCAGCGCTTCGCGTCAGCCACCATTGCGTCGAGTTTGCTCAATACCGAGGAGCTGTCGATGCGGCCTCGTCTATCTCCATCAGCTTCGTAGGCACGCACTTGGATTGCAACTATTTTCACCACAATCGCAAGCACAGCCAACAAAGGAAGAATCAGCAGTGCGTCTAGGGGGGTTTCAAAAGTTGTGATCTGGATAGTCCACACCAGGCCGAACACAACGCCCAAGTAGAGCCCCGCAATCGCAATCACAACTACGAGGGGCGGCAACTGTCTGGCTTCGTTAAACCTCAAAATGAGGAATCCGAGTACGAACAGTAGCGCGATGAACAGCACGTGTGGCCATGCCCGCGTGTAAATCGGCGCGTGGGTTTGGTAGTTTACCAGCTGGACGTGCCAGTCCGCAGTAGGCACAACCTCTTTGAAGAACCCTAGGTATCCGAACTCATAAACCGCTATGACACACAGGGTCCAAACGTCCAGGCCCGCATCGAGAACCGGCAGGTCCTTACCACTCCCCGCTTTGGCCGCACGGATTATTTGGCTGACAGTCAGCGCTACTGGGTAACCGGCCGCGAGCGCGACGAGGGCTCCTCCAACCAGAATCTGCCCGAGAATCTGACTTGCGCCTGAAGGAGGTTGGGATACGAGGTAGGCAATCGCTCCGGTGATTCCGATCAACAGAGCCAAAACGATTCGCGAAAAAGAGGGGTGCTTGCTGGCGTAGCGGTACAGCTTCACTTGTCCTCCTGTCCTGCAAGACATGATACACGCGTTTTCTAGACCATTGAACTAGCGCAGGACTTTACCGGCCATATAGTGCTTAGCTCCGTTGATGTCGCACACGTAACGGGCGCGACTCCAAATAGCTCGAAGTCGCGCCTAGTATATGCGCGTGGTTAGCGAATATTGTCGATTACTACTATAAGTCGCCCTAGAACGAGTGGAGCCCCGCGGGTTAGCCCTCTAGCCAAGCAATCTACGAGCATACGCACCGCCCGATCCTTAAACTCCTGAGAATACCTCTTAGACATATCCCTAATCCTCTCAAAAACGAGTAGGAACAAAACCCAGTACGCTTCATGAACCGACCAACTATCAACCCGACTTTCCCCGCCAACACAAACAAAACACGGGAAAACAGACACACAATTTGACCGACCCCAAAGTTCAGCCAAACCAACTTTCAACCTGACTTTAAAGCTCTACCACAACGAAAAACCCGGATAAAAAACACACAATTTGTCCTTTAACCCTCCCGTGTTGGGGGTTTAAGCCGGTTTTTTGGCTATATTGTGGGCGTTTGCCCTGGTCGGGGTATTCGCTTCACTCACACCCTGTCGGGGTATTCGCAATCGCTAAGCGATTGCATGCCACTTAGTCGAAAACTCAGCCGTCGAGGTTCGCTCCGCTCCTCCGTCGGGGTATTCGCAATCGCTGCGCGATTGCATGCCCCTTAGCCGAAGCGGCAAATACCTTCCGGTTTTGTTTTGCCGCGGACTGCGTCCGCGGCTACGTTGCGCGGCCCCAGCTCGCTTACGCAAGCATGCTTGCGACGCGGCTGTGTCGCGCAACTAGCCCGCTTCGCGGGCAAAACAAAACCGGTCAAGGTGCTTACCTTGACCGGAGTCGGGGTGGCGGGATTTGAACCCGCGGCCTCTTCGTCCCGAACGAAGCACGCTACCAAGCTGCGCCACACCCCGTGCGTTTTGCAACCCCTCAATTATACAGATGAACCGAAATATCAGAAATCGCGACCGGTCCGAAAATCCGCGCCGCACCATGAGTCCCGCCCGAAACTGCCATACATCAGCAAGCATCGCGCAGGTGGTCCAGCCGCCCCCAGAGCGCGGGGTTCACGGCTTTCGATACAATCGACCCGTGAATATCCTCGTCGTTTGTACCGGCAATATCTGCCGCTCCCCGATGGCTGAAATCGTCTTGCGCGAAACTGCCCAGCGAGAAGGGCTTGACCTGCGCGTATCCTCAGCAGGCACCTCGGACGAAGAGCACGGCCACGGTCTGGATCGGCGCGCGGCAAAAGTCCTCCGCGAAGCCGGATATACCCTGCCCGCCAGGCACTTCGCCCACCGCGCCACCACCGCGGAACTACGCGAGGCCGACCTTGTGCTGGCTATGACCACAGGTCACGCCCGCATCCTCCAGCGCATGATGGCCTCCGCCGGGGTCAGTACCGACAAACTGCACCTGTGGAGAGAGTTCGACGGTACCGTGCCTTTCGGCTCCATCAGCGATTATCTGCAATCGTCGCCAGGGTATTCCGACCAGTATTCTTCCGGAGGTCACGCGGACGTGCCCGACCCCTGGTATGGGAACCAGGACGGGTTCTATCGCACTTTGGCGGTCGTGGAGTCCGGTGTTCAGGGTCTGTTGCGCTGGCACAAGGCCGGAGGGGCAAAAGGGCGTTAGGGCCCGGCTTGCCGGTCTCACGCTGTGACGGAAACGCTCTCTTGCACCGTCAGCTCAATGCGTCTTTCCTGTTTGGAGTTCGACCGGCGCAATGTCCACTGGACATTGCTTTTTTGCCGGTCTCACGCTGTTACGGAAACGCTCTCTTGGGTTGAGGGTTTCACCCTCAACCCAATGCGTTTCCACAATTTGCACAAAACTTTGGTTTCGGGTCGGGGAGTTTTGCCCCGCAGTTCGAGCAAAAGCCTCCGACGCCTCCAGCCGGGGCCGCCGGCTGCGGTTTACCGCAGTTAGAACAGAACTTACCGGTGTTTTGCGCCCCGCAATCGCAAGCCCACGCCGCACCGGCCGCGCCGGCGCCACCTGCCGCCCCGGCCTGCTGAGCCTGCTGCGCCGCCTGCTGCTGAGCCTGCATCTGCGCCTGGTTCGAAGCCGAAGCCGCCCCCATGAAACCGCCGCCGGCCTGCATCCCCATGCCGACACCCATCATGGCCATACCCGCGCCCGCCGGATTCGACCCGGCGTTCTCGATACCGCGCGCCACGGACCCTTGCACAAATCCCTCGCGAATCGTGGGATCTTGGAGCATCGCGCCCTGGTTGCGCATATCAATCATCTTGCGTGACTGTTCATCGTAAGAAATCGAAGCAATACCAACGGCCTGAACCTCGATACCGCGCTGTTGCAGCCACTCGGCATCCAAAGCGTCGCGCATGTACTTCGACAGCTCGCTCATCTTGGAGGTGACCTGGGAAATGCGAATCCCGTCCACGCTCATCTGGTTGATGGAAACCTGCAACGCCTCCAGGAACTCGTTTTGGTACTGTTCCTTAATCTCATCAATATGAACGTGCGTGGCATCACGCGGAATCGCCTCAGCATAGAACTTCAGCGGGTCGACGATGCGAATGGAATAGGTGCCGTGAGCCCGCAGGAACAGCTCGGCGTTATAGAAATTGTCAAAGTATTGCACGGGGTTGGGAGTGCCGAACTTAATACCCTTAATCTCTTGCAGATTGACGTAAAAAGCCTGCTGCGCCCCGGAAGGAGTGCCGCCGAACTTGAAACGATTCCACGTCTCTTTCAGCGCATCGCCCAAGCTCCCGGTAAACAGCGACGGCGCCGAACCGGAATTAAACGTGTACGCGCCCGGCTCGGTGGAAAAGTCCACAATCTTGCCAGAATCAGTAACCAGCAAGGCTTGACGGTCATAAACCAGCAGTTTAGAGCCGTCCGTAATGATGTCCTCGGAGCCGCGCTTGTTAGACCCGCGCCCGCCTTGGCGCATCTGGGCGCCCTTGGTAAAGACGATGCCTTCCCCCATGTCTTGAGCGGCGATGGCGTCCACCCACTGATCCGCTAAAGTTCCGCCGATAGCGCCTGCTGCCGCCTGAATCAAGCCCATGTTTTCCTCCTAATGTCGGTGTTTTCAACAGTCCGCACGGGTCGCCTCGCTGACTACCCGGCTGATTCGTCTCTAGCTTTCACTAAAAATCTAGACGATTTAACACCCAAAAGGGTGAAAACCCAGCTGGTTTCGTGCCGAACGGGCATTTCTCAGGAAGGCGTGAGCGGTCACAAGGGCGGTGCGTTCGGGTTTTCACCCATTTGGGTGTTCGTTTTGGGCGGCGGCGCTGTAAACATAGGGGTGGAAACCCCGCAGTGGGAGTCAATACCAAGGAGGAAATCATGGGTTTATTTGATGCGAAAGAATGCGCGCTGTGTTCTCAAAAGGCCGGAATGCTCACGAAGCAAAAGTTGCAAGACGGCTTCCTGTGCGGGGATTGCAAGAAGAAATTGTCTGACCTGTCCTCGGGGTGGAAGCAACGCACCGTCGCGGACGTGAACGAACACCTGGCGTTGCGTGAGGCAAACAAAGATCGTGCCGCCCAGTTCCAAGTTACCCGCTCGATTGGGACCGGGGGTTGCCTGGAACTTGACGACACCCACGGCTGGTTCCGGTTTAAGATTGGGCGCGACTACAAGCAGGGCAACGCCCAAGTGTTTGCCTTTAACGAACTGGGGAATTTCTATGCGGAAATTCATTACGATTCCATCGCGGACGATGAGGACGGCGATGGTATCCCCGATCAGTACGATCGTGATTCCCATGGTTCACACCGCAGCGGCATGGGAATGATGGGGACGATGGGCGGCGAACTGAACTCTCAATCAGCCAATATGTTCGTCAACGGTTCGGGAATGGCTCAGTACTTCCGTTCCGTCGGCAATCAAATCAACGATGCGGGGATGCCTTCCGAAGTGACGGACATCACCATGGTGGTGGGCACCACCAACCGGTTCTGGCCCGAAGTACGGTTGCGCGGCTCGTTCTTTGGGGCGGGTAACGATATGCAAAAGTTGCAGGAAGCTCAACAGACTATTCAGGCTCTCGCCCAGCTCCGCGCCGGTGCTGGCGGCATGGGGGCTCCGATGGGTCAGCCTGGCATGATGGGCCAGCCGGGTATGGCGGGCACAATGCCGATGCAGCCCGGTATGCAGCCGGGCATGATGGGTCAGCAGCCTGGAATGATGGGTCAGCCAGGTATGGCTCCTATGGCCGGCGGCATGATGGCCGGGGCATGGGTATGCCCCAGCAGGGTATGGCGCAGCCGGGTATGCAGCCCGGTATGCCCGGTGCGATGCCGATGCAACAGCCCCCGATGGGGGCAGTTCCCCCGCAGGGTATGGGTGCTCAGATGGGCGGGGCACCGGCTCAAGGCGCACACCCGACAAACTGCCCCGCCTGTAATGCCCCGGTGGACGGGCAATTCTGCGGCAGTTGTGGCACCAAAGTCTATTGAAAGCCCAAAACTGGGCGCCAGCCCATTGAAATCCCAGATGCGCAGCGAACCTGTGGAATGAGGTTCGTACATTCAACGGGGGTCTCCGTGAGGAGGCCCCCGTTGATTTTCCCTGGCAGACCCCGGGTCAGACACTTCATCCAGCACGCCGCCGAGCGTCTAGCTGAGCTCCGTTTCGGGAAACGTCCTCGCGATTCTGAGCGCGGGTTGAGACACGGCGAGCTACACTTAACCCCAAAGAGAGGGAAAACGACCGTGGAAAGCAACCAGGGAAACCTTTTGAACTCAACAGACACACCTAGTGCAACGGTGAAAATAGATGCCCCTATCCGCCAGGCCTACCGCGGAAAACGTCCCGCTTCCACCCCGGTGTGGTTCTTGGGGCAGTCCGTGTTTCAGCACCCCGACAACTGGCAGGATTTGAGCGGACGCGAACAGGTGGATTATTGTCTGCTTCCTGAAGTTGGGGTGAACACCGCGCTGACCCCGGTGCAGCAATTCGGTGTAGACGCTGCCATATGTAATTCTGACGTGCTGTTTCCCTTGCGGCTGGCAGGTTTTGACCTGGGGCGCCAGCTTGATCCCAGCGGTGAACCCCTGCGGCCGCTGCGTTCTTCTATGGACGTGGATCAAATTCTGGCTCTGCCCGACCCAGATTGGTCGCGAGTCGAGGCCGTCAGCCGGGCGCAGCGCAGCGAACTCGCGCCAGAAAAAGCCCTCATCGCCATCGCCGGAGCGCCTTTCGTACTCTCATCACTGCTGGTGGAAGGCTCCGTCAGCGCCCCGCAAAACTTGCAGACCCGCATCTTCATGCAGTCCCAGCCGCGCAACTGGGAGCGGCTGATGGACTGGACTTCGAGTCTGGTGCGGAATTTCCTGGCTGCACAAGTGCGGGGGGGAGCTGAAGTGATTCAGTTGGTCGATCCGTGGGTGCGGACGCTGACCGAGGGGGAGTACTCGTGCCTGGCGGAATCCTACGCGCGCGATATTTTCAACGAGTTTGACGATGACATCACCCGGATTTCCTGCAGCCTCGGCGCTGAACATTTGCTGTCCTCGGTCGCCCCTTATGTTGACGTGCTGGGCGTTGGCGAGGAGCTGACCCTCGCGGAGGCGGCCAGCATCGCGCCGGGCAAAGTCCTGCAGGGTAACCTCGACCCGGACCTCATTCTGCTGGGTGGTGATGAAGCGCGGGCCGCGGCTCGCGAAGTGCTGGAATCCGGGTTGAGTGCGCCCGCTCATGTTTTCAACGTGGCGGGTCGGTTGGATCCGGAATCGGACCCCGCCGAGGTTCACCGGCTGGTTGATTTCATCCACAACTACCGGTTTTAACGGTTTTCGGCAGCTCTCGCCAGATTTCCCCTCAGCTTAATTTATGCTGTCTACCTGCGTATACGTGTCTGAAAAATCAAAGTTGAGTCTATACGTATCAAGTTTAGCTGGCACTCTGGGAATAAGAGTGCTAATCTGGTTGTTGTACTGAATGGAACCGGAAAAAACCGGGACCGCAGCTGAAAACTGAAAAACAACCCAAACTGCAAAACAACATGGAGGATACAAATCATGGCTACTTATCGTGACCCGTTTGCTGAAATTGATCGCATGTTCAACACCGCGATGCACTCACCGGCGACCCCGGCGATGCCCCTGGATCTGTACCGGGAGGGCGACAAGTTCATCGCTCGCGTGGACCTGCCCGGTGTGGATCCCGCGACTATTGACATCGACGTCGAGGACCGCACCTTGACTATCTCTGCCCAGCGCAAACCCACCGAGGGTGAGGACCTGCACTGGCTGAACCGCGAGCGTCCCGCCGGGACCTTTGCTCGCCAGCTGACCTTGGGATACGGCTTGGCCGTGGACCGGATTGCCGCCTCGTATGAAGGTGGAGTCCTGACCGTGACTATTCCGGTCGCCGAAGAAAACAAGCCGCGCAAGATTCAAGTCGCGGTGGGCGGCGACGCCGACAAGGTCATCGAAAGCTAACGGCGGGCGGACCGCACCACAAACCGGGAAACCCCGGCCCCGCCCTTGTGAAAAATAATTCTCCCCGGTCAAAGTGCTTGACCGGGGAGAGTGTCGAATTTTTTGAAAGTCTCGCTACCGAAAACTAGCCGACAGAAACCGAATCTTTAGTTTCAGCAGAGGTTTCCGGGGTAGTGACCGGGGCATCCAGCGGGGGACGCACGCCACGCGGATCCTTGACAATCAAGTAAACCGCCCAAATCATGCCGCCCAAGGCCACCACAAACAGGCCCAGGTACGTATCATTGAGCATATCGAGAGGCTCGGGGTTGAACACCTCTACACCGTCAGAGATATATTCAGAGATCAAGTCCACAATCCACATCAGGGAAGCGCCCCAGTACATCCAGCACAGCAGGTCTACCCGCATTTTGGATTGCGGAGCGTGGGAATACCACCACGCGGTCGAGGCAATGGCGGCAAAGAGAGTAATCAATAGGGTCATGTCCAGCTCCTTACGCTTTCGGGTTCATCTCGGAGACGCCGCGGCGCTCGGTGGCACGAATGACCGCGAGTCCGACTGCCCATACGACCGTCACCAGCACGGCCATTCCGACTCCGACAGTACTCATCTCAAAGAGCATTTGCCGTGCATCTTCAGGGTTGGCGGCCGCCGTGAGGAATGGGAAATACGGCACGACTTCGCCATGCCAGAAGTGTTCAAACATCAACAGCACAGCCCCGCCCCACAGCAGGTTCGTCAGCCAGTTCAGTTTGCGAACCAAAACCAGAGTGCGCTCGGACTTTTCCGAGGCTTCGCCGGTCTTGGCTTTATGAGCGAGATGCTTTTTCACAGCCGTCACCGCGACAGCTTCAGCGGTGGGAACAAGAAAACATGCTATTATGATTCCTTACTTAAGTGCGGATAAAACCTAGCATTTATTCTACACAGGGATGCCTAAGTTTGATAAAAATGGACGCTCTCGCGGTATGTTACGAAAATCCGAATTCATTGCGGCCAGCGCCCTGGCCCCACCAAAAACGGTAAAACGCTAGGAAATCATGCCCAGTTCCCGCCAGGTATCCAGAGATTCCTGAGCTTCCTCCGGGGTCAGCAGGTTCATCGCGAACCCGTTTTGAATCAGGACATAATCACCCACGCGTGCTTCGGGAACGTAGGCCATGCAGGCGTCTTGCACTTGACCAGCCACGTCGATGCGTCCCATCGGCATCACGCCGGGGGTAATCGACAAAATCTGGCAGGGCACACCTACGCACATGACTGGATCCTTTCCACCGGGGACGCGAATCGTTAGCCGAACCGCTCCCGCTCTCCCTATTCTAGACGTTTTCGACTTTCAGTCCCATCTGGCCGGCAGGCGCGGAACTGATGGGCAGGCAGGGGTCGGCTTCCCGAATGGATTGTTCCCAAGCGCCGGCCTGTTGTGCCTGGTCCAGGGCACTAGCCTGGGTCAGCAGTTGTGCCAGCCAGGGTTCGTTTTGAGCGGTGGGGGTGAGGATGCGTGCCGCTTGAATCGTGCCGTCGGTTCCGATGGTGAAGGTGTGGGCGAGGATGCCGCGCGGCCCGTCCATCAGTCCGGTCCCGCTGCCGGGCGTGAACTGCACGGTGGCCGGATCCACGAGTTCTCCCAGGTCGTGGCCCTCCACGAGTTGAGTGAGCTGCTCGGTCAGGGCTTCGGTGCGTTCCAAGACGTGCAAAGTCATGATGGCACGAGCTCCGGCGGCACCGCGTGCGCCAGCCAGCCACCGTTCTTGTGCGGCCGCCGCCCGCGGGGTGGGCAAAATACCGATGGAAAGCTGGGCGACCGGCCCGACCCGGTAGCGTCCGTTCTCAGGTCCGCCAGCCCGCAAGTATGGCCGCGGGGCCGGGGAACCGGGAATTTCCTCCGCGACTCGCTCATTCCACTGGGAAAAATCAAACTCGTCTATCGTGCTGGTGCCCCGCCTCACTCTGACCTTGGTTCCGAACACGTCAGGAGCGCCGTTTTCATCGATGAGCGCCACGTCAGCTCCGGCGAAGTCGCCGGTCCCCGAAGTTTCCAGGTGGGGCGCTAACGCCGAATCGCAGAGACGCTCGGCGGTGTCTCGCGCCGTGGCCAGGTCTGCGGACAGGTCGCACAAGGCCGGGGCAGCCGGCCACACGCTGACCCCGCCGGGTACTGCCGTCGCCGGAAAATGACCCGGCGAACCGGCCGCGACCAGCATCTTTTTCGACACCCGTTTCAGCGTCACCCCGGCGTCACGGTCCTGCATCAAAAACCGCAACGAATGGGCTTCTACAATCGAACCGTAGTGCAGCAGTCGGCGAGTGAGTTGCGCCGCGGGAACAATCGGGGGCAAACCGCTCAACGCATCTAGCGCCCGGGTCCCGGCCAAGTGATGCGCCACCGGGCAAATCCCGCACAGATGCTCGGTCATTGTCAGGGCTTCGAGCGCGGTCTTGCCTTCCAACATGGCATCCACCCGCGGCAAGCCCTGCAGGTCAAAGCGGGCTTGCGGGCGGCCGGAAGAATCATGGGTGACGACGATGCGTCCCTCCATCGGGTCGATGATTTCGTCAAGATTGATTTTCATGATTCTCCTGAGACAATTGATTTATGCATGAACTTGGGCTGTTAACTTCGGTGGTGGCGGCGGTCGAAAATGCGGCCGCTCAGGCTGATTCCCAGGTTACCCGAGTTGAAAAGGTCGCGCTTGAGGTTGGCACCATGTCCGGGGCGATTCCCGAAGCGCTCTACGGTTCCTGGCCCATCGCCCGGCAGGACAGTATCTGCGCCGAAGCAGAGCTGGAACTCACCAGCATTCCCGCCAGCGTGTACTGTCCGCGTTGTGCCCGGGACGTGCCCATCGATGAGTTTTTTGCCCTAGCTTGCCCGGAATGCGGGATGCCCACCGGTAACCTGACCCACGGGCGTGAGTTCAAAATTGCCTGGGTGCAGTGGGACACCGCGTCGGCAGACGCCAACAGCGCCGCGGGGGCGTCTTCGTCCGCGTAGTCCGCGCGGGGTTTTTAGGTGAGCCAGGAATCTAGGACTTCCGCTGCGAGTCCGACCGCGCTGGGGATACCGCCGCGGGCACTTTCGGTCAGACCCAGGCGCAAATCCACGTTTTCACTGACTACCCCAACGACTTCGAGAACGCGAGGTTCCTTGCCGGTCAGGCGGGCCGAAGTCAAAATATCGAGCAAACCGACCTGGTGAGGCGACATTTTCATGGAAAGCAGGCGCGGCACATGGTCCCCGCTCAGGTGCAGGGCTTGACCGGGGGTGCGCCCGTTGCCGGGAGCCACCGAATCCAGAATTAACAACTGTTCAGATTCCTGCACCACCGGCACCAGCTCCATGCCGCCGGTACCGCCCTCCAGCAGAGCCAACTCACCGGCCTTTTGTGCAGCCTGCCAGGCGGGACGGGTCGGCAGGCGCTGCTGGAGGCCAGCCAAAATCTGGAGGCCGATACCGTCGTCGCCCATAATCGGGTTGCCCACCGCCAGGACGGTAAAACGCGCCCCGGCCCAGCCGGTGGCATCGACGTCGGAAATATCCGGCAACGGAACCTGACCATCGAGCGGGTTCGGGGCGTCTGGTGAATGGGAAACGGCGGCGGAAAGAGCCGCCGCAGTGCGTGCAGCAGGCTTTCGAGCCATCAAAACCTTTCTACAGTTCGGGGGCGTCAACCGGCTTAGACGTGCGGCGCATCCACACACCGCCGGAAATCATGGCCGAGATACCGCCGTGACGTTCTAGGGAATCCGCCCGGAAAGCCAGGTAGATATGTGCAATCACGAAACCCCAGAACAGGAACATGATGGCGGCGTGAATCAGCCGCATATGCGGAATGCCAATCCAGTCGTTCGGGGCGGCCATAATCTGCCAGAACAGGCCCTCGTAGCGGTGGGGCAAAGCGTAAAGAGCCAGGCCAATGACCATTTGGAAAGCACCCAGCACGTAAATGGACGTGTAGGTGAGCTGCTGCAGCGGGTTGTGCGCCACGTACAGCGGGCTTTCCTTGCGCAGGAACAGGTAGAACCCCAAGGTCTCGCCCAGATGTTTCCAATCTTGCTTTTTCTTTAACGGCCAGAACGTTTCCCAGCGCATATAGCGGTCCTTGGAAACGAAAGCGATAAAGACCCGGACCACGCCAACTGCCATCCAGGTGAACGCACAGGTGAAGTGGATAAACCGCATAATCCCCATGAGGTATCCGATTTCGACACCACGGAAGAACGTGTCGCCAAAGAACGGATCCATGATGTAGTACCCGGTGATGGACAGCATCACAATCAAAAATACGTTCAGCCAGTGCAGGAAACGCAGGCTTGCGGACCACACGCTCAAGCGGACCCAGTCCTCCGTGGTGGGGGTCAGTTCGCTGCCCTGCAGGCCGGTGCCGACCGGGCGGACGTTGACGAAACCCTCCATCTGGAACGGGCTGAGTTCACCGTTTTCGTCCACGGTGGCGGTGGCGACCCCCAGGCAACGGTAGCCACGTGAGCCCGCCATCTGGGCGTTCTTGCGCAACAGGGTGCGCTGAGCGCGCTTGGGCTGAGCCACGTTCATGACGGATTCCAAGTCGCCGCGCACAATCACGGTCGGTTTCGATTCGCCCGTCTTGGTACGTTTCATATCAGAGATACGCGCCAGGGAATAGCGACGTTCGTGCGGAGGATCGAAGTCTGCGGCGGGAATATCAACGTTCGGGGCGCCGTGGCGGAAACGGTAGCGCAGGGACTCCTTAAGGGCGACATCAACCGGGTCGGTGCTGCCCTCGGGGGACACCGCTGCCATCGCCAAGAGACGACGCATCGACAGGTCAGAGCAGCTGAAGCCGCCGCCAACCTCGATACCGTTTGTCTGGTTGCTGTCCGCCGCAAAAAACTGAATCTGGTTTTGTTCCTTCGGGGACGCGCTGGGAGCCGGGCTGGCCTGCACGGTTCCCGTGGCCGTGCCGCCGGTCAGCGCCTCCGGGGCAGGAGTGCTCTCGGTACTCATGAGGTCACCGCCTCACCAATCAGTTTCCCGTCCGGATCGAGGATGTGCACCCCGCAGGACATGCACGGATCATAAGAGTGGATGGTGCGCATCGGTTCCAGCGGGGCCTTCGGGTTCACCAGCGGGTGAGTGCCGGTGCCCATTAAGGATTCTTCATAAGGGCCGGTTACGCCGTTAGCGTCACGCCCCCCGGCCAGCCAAGTGGTAGGCACGACCGCCTGATACCGCTCGACCTTGCCGTCCTTAATGGAGACCCAGTGGGATAGGTCGCCACGGGCGACCTCAACGAACGAGTAACCCTCGCACTGTGCCGGCCAGCTGGACGGCTCCCACTTGCTGGCATCGAAAACGTCAATCCGGCCTTCCTTAATGTTGTCGACCAGGGCGTTGTAGTCCTCCAACAGCAGCTGGGCGGAAACCGTGGCTTCCGCGGCGCGGGCAAAAGTGCGCCCCATCGTGGAGTTAATCTGTGCCGGGGTAATCCCCAGGGTTTCAATAGCCCCATCAACGAGCTTTTTGACCGGTTCGTAGCCCTGAGCGTAGGCCAGCATCATGCGCGCCACCGGGCCGACCTGCATCGGCTTGCCGTCATAGCGCGGCGCTTTCGACCAAGTGTACTTATCGTTGTCGCTCAGCCATTCAAAAGGCGGCTCGGGGCCGGTGTACTTGACGGTGGTTTCGCCCTTGTCTGGGGTCAAACCTTTATCGTCACCCACCGAGTACTCGTACCAGGCCGAGCTGATGAACTCTTCAATCTTGTGCGGGTCGAAGGGGAGGACCTTGCTGATGTCTCCGTCCATGATGACCCCCGGCTTAATGGCTGTGTGTACAGAGGAGATACGAGACTTATTGGGATCACCAGCAAAAATGGACCCGGCCAAACCGACCGCGAGGTAGTTCGGGTGGGTTGCGCCAATATCGAAGTAGTCCTTGTAAACTCCGGCTATCGCCAAAACATCGGGGTAGTAGCAGTCATTGACAAACTCGACGATTTCGTCAATCCAAGTCTTGATTTGATCCATCTGGACTTGGTTGATGGATTCTGACGAGTTCGGGTCAATAGAGCAAGCCATGCCGCCGACCAGGAAGTTCGGGTGGGGGTTCTTGCCGCCGAACACCGTGTTGATACGAATCATGGACCGCTGGAATTCCAGGGCGTCCAGGTAGTGCGCCACGCACATCAGGTCAGCTTCGGGAGGCAGGCGGTAGTCGGGGTGATCCCAGTAGCCGCCGGTGAAAATCGACAGCTGGCCGGAATCCAGCACCTGCTGCACCGTGTCCCGAACTTCCGTGAAACGCTTCAGGTTGTTGCCGCGCCACTTGGAACCGATGGAATGCGCGAACTCCAGAGTCTTTTCCGGGTCGGCTTTCGCGGCGTTCACCACGTTGACGAAGTCCAGGGCGTGCAGGTGATAGAAGTGAATGACGTGGTCTTGGATTTCTTGCGAACCGAGGACCAGGGAACGAATCAACCGCGCATTTTCCGGCGGGTTGGAACCAATCGCATTCTCTACCGCGGTGATGGAAGCGATGGCGTGTACCGAGGTGCAAACCCCGCAAATACGCTGGACGAAAGCCCACACGTCACGGGGATCACGATTTTGGACAATCGTCTCGATGCCACGGAACTGGGTACTGACGCTCCAGGCTTTTTTGATTTGTTTCCCTTCGGTTTCCATCTCGATACGCAGGTGACCCTCAATACGGGTCAACGGATCAATGAGAACTTTCTCTGCCATTACTTAGCCTCGCTGTTCTGTTCAGTAGCTTGCTCGGTTGACGACGGGTTCGGGGAACCGGTGGGAGCGTCGCCGAATGCGGCCATCGGGGAGTTCTTGGTGGCTTTGCGGTCGGCGGCGGCACGAGCGGCGGTCACACCAGCATGAACCGCCACACCCGCGGCGACAACGCCGGCCAGACCCAGACCAATCTTTTCTGCGGTGGCTTCCACCCCAAAACCAGGAACTGTAGGGAGTTTCTGGTAGAAAGGCGTGAAACGATCATAGAAATCACGTTCCGTACAACCGATACAGGGGTGACCGGCGCCGATAGGCCAACCGGCTTTGAGGTTCCACTGCAAAATCGGGCAGGGGCTAAAGGTGGAAGGTCCTTTACAACCCACGTCGTAGAGGCACCAGCCTTCGCGGGCTCCGGCATCGTCGAAGCTGCGCACGTATTGGCCGGCGTCGAAGTGTGGGCGGCGCGGGCACGAGTCGTGGATACGCTGGCCGTAGGCGAACAGCGGGCGACCCTCGGAGTCGAGTTCGGGTGCTTTGCCGTGGGTCAGGATGTAAGCCAGGGAGGCGGTGATGACTTCCCCAATCGGAGGGCAGCCGGACACGTTGATGACCTGCTTGTCCTTGATGATTTCGTCCACCCCGACCGCGCCGGTGGGGTTGGGTTTGGCAGCCTGCACCGAGCCAAAGACCGCGCAGGCCCCGACCGCCAGAATCATGGTGGCGTTCTCAGCGGATTCGCGCAGCACCTGCTCGGCAGATTTGCCGCCGATAGTGCAATAGATGCCGCCGTCCTTGAGCGGAATGGAACCGTTGACGACCAGGATGTGCTCCTTCGCGTTCGTGTCGGCCAAGGCCTTTTCGGCGGCTTCCCCGGAGGCGGCCATCACGAGTTCGTTGTAGTTGACGGACAGCAGATTTAGGACAACTTCTTCCACCGTGGTCCCGCCGGAGCGCAGCGTAGATTCCATGCAGCCGGTGCATTCCTGTAGCTGGAGCCAGACCACGTTCGGTTTCGTGATAGCTCCCAGCTTGTCAGCCAGTTCTTCGCCAGCAGTACGCGCCGCAGAGGCGTGCGCCAGTTCGGGTGTCCCCACCGCGAAGATGGCTGCCAAACCGGCACAGAACTTGACGAAGTCGCGTCGGCTCACGCCGGCACTGGCAAGGTTTTCTGCGAGCGTACCCGCCCGCCAGGGTTTAATCTCATAGGTCATATGCGGTCCCTCAGTAGTATCGAATTGGACAACAACGTCCATGCTATTATCCTACCTCGTTTTCGCAGTTGAGCCTAAAAACCGGGCAAAAAGTGCGACGCCTTTTCGCAAAGCTCAGATGACTTATTCAAAGTTCTTTCAGCCAGTCAATCCAGGCTTCGACACCGTCGCCATTCTGGGCTGAAATCTCGATAACCTTCACGCCCGGATTGACCTGTTCGAGGTAGCCACGGAACTTGTCCATGTCGAAGTTCAGGTAGGGAGCCAAATCCATCTTGTTCACGACCACAATCTTCACCGAGCGGAACATGACCGGATACTTCAACGGCTTGTCCTCGCCCTCCGTAATCGAGAACAGCATGGCTTTCGCGGTCTCGCCGACATCAAATTCTGCCGGGCACACCAGGTTGCCCACGTTTTCGATAATGACCAAATCCAGCTGGCTCAAATCGAGATTGTCCAGGGCGTGATGCACCATCGGGGCATCCAGGTGACATTCCCCTCCAAAACCGTGACCGGTATTCAACAGGGAAATTTGGGCGCCATAACCGCCCAAACGCTCGGCGTCCAACGGCGTCTCAATGTCGCCTTCAATGATTCCAACCCGCAGTTTGCCCTGCAGCTGCGCCAAAGTGCGCTCCAGCAAAGTCGTCTTGCCCGACCCTGGTGAACTCATGAGGTTCACGACTTTCATCCCGTGTGCGGCGAAAGATTCCCGGTTGTGTTGGGCTAAGTGGTCATTTTCCGCATAGATGTCTTCCAAAATCTCGATGCGTTCGCGTTCGGTGTCGTATCCCGAGTGATCCCCGATAACTTCCGGGTCTGCCACGTAGTCGCCGTGATCGTGGTGGTGGGGATGATCCCCGTGGTCATGTTCGTGTACTGTGCCGTCGTCGTGGCGATGAAAACGTCCCATGTTAGTGATTCCTCTCTGGCGTGACATCTATAGACACCACTCTAAACTCTTCGCCGCTGATTGTCTGGACCTCACGGGAAGAACACTGGCCGCAACGGAAATCCAGATACTCGCCCAGCTGCGTTTTCGCCTGGCATTTCTGGCAGACGACGACTGCCGGAATCTCGGTGATGTGCAGCTCGGCGGGACCTCGGAGGGTGCTTTTTCGTACCGCGCTCCAAGCAAAGAGCAGCGCCTCGGGCACAACCTGACGCAGATGCCCGACTTCTACCTGGACAGACAGTACTTCGCGTCCCGCCGCCCCGCGCGCTACCACGCGAGCGAGTTGTTGGGACAAGGCGACTTCGTGCATAGTGTCTCCTCACTGAGTTTCGGGTTCCTCGCGGCGCATTCCACCTTACCGTTTTCTGCCTTAGGACGTCAGAACTACTAGGCTTAGGGGTGAGCCAGATTGCGGACAGGAGGTTAGAGATGCGCCGAGCGTATGAGTTGCGGGGTGTGGTGCAGGGAGTCGGTTTCCGCCCGCACGTTGCTCAGGTCGCCGCCCAGTTCCCCATCACCGGTTTCGTGGGCAATGACGACGAGTCGGTGTTTATCGAAGCCCAAGGCACGCTCGCGGCGGTGGAGGGTTTCATGGAAACCATGCTGGCGACCCTGCCTCCGTTAGCCAGCGTGTTGCGCAACGTGTCCAAAGACCTGCCCGAGCAGGAGGACGAAACTGAGTTCCGTATCGTGCCTTCCCGCCGTCGCTCCGGCGCCCGCACGTTGATACCCCCGGACACCGCCACCTGTCCTGACTGCCAAGCCGAAATGGCTGACCCGACGAACCGACGCCACCTCTATCCCTTCACCACCTGTACGAACTGCGGACCACGCGCCACCATCATGGTCGACCTCCCTTATGACCGCGACACCACGACTATGGTGAAGTTTCCGATGTGTCCCGCTTGTCACGAGGAATACACGAACCCGACCAACCGGCGTTATCACGCCCAGCCCGTCAGCTGCTACGACTGCGGTCCAGTGCTGTGGGTCAGCCCCGCTGACGTCCCGGATTTGCGCCCGCCCGAGGGGGATCGCCGGCCGTTGATAGCCGCGGCTCTGGACGAAGCCCGCCGGCGGCTGTGTGCCGGGGAAATCCTGGCGGTGAAAGGCATCGGCGGCTTTCACCTCATGTGCGATGCCCGCAACGAGGAGGCGGTCGCTCGGCTGCGGAAACGGAAAAATCGGGGAGATAAGCCGTTTGCGGTCATGGTGGGGGATGCTGCGGCCGCGGCCCGGCTCGCTCAGCTCGATGCGGACCAGCTGCGCACGCTGCAAACTGCCGCCCGTCCGATTGTGATCGCTCCGTTCGGAGCGGAATATGACTTGGCTCCCGCGATTGCTCCCGGGTTGGGGGACGTGGGGATTTTGCTGCCCTACGCGCCGCTGCACCTGGAGTTGTTGAGCGGGAAATGTGCCCAGATGGCGCTGGTGGCGACGTCGGGAAACCTGGCGGGAGAACCGCTGTGTTTCACGAACGAAGACGCGGCCGAACGGCTGGCAGGAATAGTCGATGCGTTCGTGTTTCACGACCGTGACATTCACCTGCCGATGGAGGACTCTGTATTTCTGGCTAACTCGCAGGTCACCATTCCTTCGCGGCGTTCTCGGGGCTATGCGCCGCTGCCGGTCGCGCTGTCGCGGCCGGCCACCGTGCCGATATTGGCGGTGGGCGGAGAACTGAAAAACACGTTCTGCCTAGCTCATGGGAGCTGGGCGCATATTTCGGGGCATATCGGGGATATGGGCACGCTCGCCAGCCAGGAAGCATTCGACCGAGCGGTGACGCAAATGCTGAACTTCCAGCGACAACGACCCGAGAAAGTTGTGTGTGACCTGCACCCGAACTATTCCACGGTCAGTTGGGCCGAGCGTTTTGCCGCCTCTCAAGACATCGAACTGGCCCAGGTGCAGCATCACGTCGCCCACGCCTATTCCCTGTTGGTGGAACATTCCTGGCTCGATCCGGCGGTTGTGGTGGCGGTGGATGGCACCGGCTACGGGACGGACGGCACCATTTGGGGCGGAGAAGTCCTGAATATTGAGGGCTCGCAGTGGCAGAGAAGTGCGCACGTGCCGACTTTCAGCCTAGTCGGTGGTGACCGAGCGGTGCGCTATCCTTGGCGGGTCGCGTTGGGGGTTGCCCACGATTGGGGCCTGGACTGGATTACAGAGGCAATCAGCGCCGAAATTGGGGAGCGGCAAGGCAAATCAACTGAACTGGAACTGGTGAAAAGCCAGCTGGACAGTGGTTTCGGGATGAGCGCGACCACCAGTTGCGGGCGGCTGTTCGATGCGGCCGCGGCGATTTTAGAGATTCGCACCGAGGTGACCTATGAGGCTCAAGCGGCGATGGAGCTGGAGCACGTGGCTACCGGCTGGGTAAACGCCCACCCGGAGGCAGTTTTGCCGCAGGTGGACAGTTACCTGGAGCTCGTCGAGCAGTTGGGTGACGCTGACCGGCCGGTCGGGCAGCGGGCTTGGGCTTTCCACGTGGGCTTGGCGCAGCTGCTGGGGAATCAAGCCCGTCAAGCCGCCGAGCAGGCGGACACAAAAACGGTGGGACTGACTGGCGGGGTCGCTCTCAATCGGCTGTTTACCAGGCACTTTGTGGGATTCCTGGAGGAGAGCGGATACCGGGTGCTGACCCACCAGAACGTACCGCCTAATGATGGGGGCCTCAGCCTAGGGCAAGCGTGGACGGCAGTTCTCGGCGCGTGCTGAAGTGGCACTCTGACCTGTAATTTCGCCACGCCTATTGGACGGGTGTGGATTATAGGGGGAGAATAGCCGGGTAGCTGCCAATAATGGCAGCTACCCGGCTATTCTCCCCCTATAAGTACAATTCTGTCGGGTAACCCGGGATTCTCGCGGTTGTTTTGGGTCAGCAAATCCGCGGCAGCGGGTCACCGACCAGCATATCTATCATGCGGGTGCCGGAAAACGCGGTTACCATCACGACCGAGGACTCCGGTTTGGCCACAACCCGGCCGATATTCGCCGCTTCCTCGCCGCCGGGCAGTTTCCGCAGCGCTGCCACGGCCGCATCGGCCTGATCAGCCGGAACCACCGCCACAAACATGCCCTCATTGGCGACATAAATCGGGTCAATGCCCAACATGTCGCAGGCTCCGCGAGTCATCTCGTGCACCGGCACGGCCTCGTCCTCGACGGCGATACCCCATCCGGTCGCAATCGCCAGTTCGTTCAACACGGTTCCCAAGCCGCCGCGGGTTGCGTCACGCATCCAGCGGGTCTCCGGAACCGCCTCGATTAGGGCTTCGACCAGGTGATTGACCGCCCTGGTATCGGATTTGATGGGGGCCTGAATGGCCAGGTCACCCCGCGCCATCATGACCGACATACCATGGTCAGCAATCGCGCCGGATACAATCAGGCGGTCCCCGCGCTGTACTTTGCTGGCGCCCAGTTCCCTGCCGGCCGGTACAATTCCGACTCCGGCCGTGTTGATGAACAGCTTGTCGCCGCTACCCTGGGGCACGACTTTGGTGTCGCCAGTGATAATCCGCACCCCCGCTGCCTCGGCAGCGTCGTGCATCGCCTGGACTTCCCGGCGCAAATCCGCGATGGGCAGCCCTTCTTCCAGGATGAAACCGGCGCTGATGACTTTCGGAATAGCCCCGCTGACCGCCAAATCGTTGACTGTCCCGTTCACCGCCAGTTCCCCGATGGAGCCACCGGGGAAAACCAGCGGATTGACCACATAGGAATCGGTAGACATCGCGAGTTTGCCGCCCACCGGGCTTGTGCCCTCCCCGGTCAAACCCGTGAGCAGTTCGGCTAGGGGAAGCACCCCGGCGTCAGTCAGTTCCTCGAGGACTTCGTTGCCGTACCCGGTAACGAACACCTGCTCGACCAGGGCTGCTGAAGCCTTGCCCCCTGCCCCGTGAGAAAGCGTCACGTAGTCGTCTTTCAGCTGCATTCCGCGGCGGCGTACCCGCGCGATATTCGAGTTCACTTGCACTTCATCTGTATTCAGGCGGTTTTTCGGATCCACACATTGATAATCGCACAAACGACTCGCCTTTTCATCTTTTGGACGGACTGGGAAAATGCAAGTAACCTGGAAAGGTAGATTGAAAGGGGACAGCCTATGTGTTTGGGAGTGCCTGCCGAGATTGTGGCATTTGACGAGGCGGAAAGCGGACGGGCGAAAGTGTCCCTGTCCGGGGTGGAACGCATGATTTCCACGGATTTGCTGATGGAAGAGGACGTTAAGATCGGCGATTGGGTGCTGGTGCACGTTGGTTTCGCCATGTCCAAGATTGACGCTGCGGAAGCCGCCACCACTCTGGATCAAATTAAAAAACTGGGCCAGTTTGAGAGTGAACTGGAACAGTTTAAGACGACTTCGGTGGACTAGGGCACCCTGTTCCCAACGCCTGCACGGAAGTCTGTCGAGGAATCTGTCGAGAAGAGAGCAATCACGAGATGAAGTACGTTGACGAATTTCGCGACCCCGAGTTCGCCCGGAAACTGGTCGGGCGCATCAATGCCGAGGCCGCCCATTTTGAACGCCCGCTGGCGTTTATGGAGATTTGCGGAGGCCACACCCACACGATTTACCGTCACGGGTTGGAGCATTTGCTGCCGGAAAACGTCCAGTTTATCCACGGTCCCGGCTGCCCGGTCTGCGTTATTCCGATGGGACGAGTGGACGACGCACTGTGGCTGGCGAATCAGCCGGACGTGATTTTGACGACTTTCGGGGACATGATGCGGGTTCCCGGTTCAAAAGAGTCCTTGTTGCAGGCTCGCGCGCGCGGTTGTGATGTGCGGTTCGTGTATTCCCCGTTGGATGCCCTGAAAATTGCCAAAGAAAACCCGGATAAACAGGTCGTTTTCTTTGCTATCGGGTTTGAAACGACCGCGCCTTCCACGGCGGTGACCCTGGTGGCGGCTCAGAAACAGCAGGTGCGGAACTTTTCCGTGTTTTCCAACCACGTCAAAATTGAGCCGCCCTTGCGAGCTATTGTTGGTGCTGATGAAACCCGAATTGACGGATTTATCGGGCCGGGTCACGTTGGTACCGTGGTGGGCTCTGACGCGTTCAAATTCCTGCCCGAGGAATACAACAAACCCGTGGTCGTGACTGGTTTCGAGCCGTTGGATATTTTGCAGTCCGTGGCGATGCTCATCGACCAGTACACCAGCGGGGCGGTAGACCGCGGCGAGGCTCGGGTGGAAAACCAGTATTCTCGGGTCGTGCGCGATGGTGGGAATCCGGCCGCTTTGCGGTTGCTGGATCGCGTGTTTGCTACCCGCGACACGTTCGAGTGGCGCGGCTTGGGGTGGATGCCGTATTCCGGCATGGGGATTTCTGAGGAGTTCGCAGCCTGGGACGCCGAGCGGCTGTTTGACGTCCCTGGCCAGCGGGTGCCTGACCCGCCGGCCTGCGAATGCGGTTCCGTGTTGACCGGGCGGATTAAACCGTGGGAATGCAAAGTGTTCGGCACCGCATGTTCGCCCGAGAAACCCATCGGGACCTGCATGGTTTCCCCCGAAGGAGCCTGTGCCGCGTTCTATAACTTCGGCCGTATCGACCGGGAGACAGCTCACGCCATCGTGATAGAGGACTAGGCTCGCGGGAACCATGCTCGCGCGCGGCTAGACGTTGAACTTGAATTCGACTACGTCGCCGTCGGCCATCACGTAATCTTTGCCCTCTTGGCGGACTTTGCCCAGTTCACGAGCCTTATGAATGTCGCCGATTTCCACCAGTTCATCGTAAGAAATCACGTCGGCCTTGATGAAACCGCGTTCAAAGTCGGTGTGAATCACGCCGGCCGCCTGCGGGGCGGTGTCGCCCTGATGAATGGTCCAGGCGCGGGATTCTTTCACCCCGGCGGTCAGGAACGTTTGTAGCCCCAGCGTGTCAAAGCCAACGCGCGCCAGTTTGTCCAGGCCAGATTCTTCGATTCCGGCGTCGGCCAGCATCTCGCGGGCATCATCGGCGTCGAGTTCCACCAGCTCTGCCTCAAAAGCACCGTCCAGGAAAATGGCTTCGGCGGGGGCGACCAGAGCAGCTAGTTCAGCTTGTTTGGCTTTGTCCGCCAACCCGTCGGAGTCCATATTAAATACGTAAATAAAGGGCTTTGAGGTCATGAGTTGGAAAGTTTTGACGATGTCACGGTCCAGGTTTCCCGACGCGATTTCTTTGGAAAGGACCGTGCCGGCGTTGAGGTATTCCTCGCATTTTTCCGCTTCTGCCAGGACTTCTTTCGGAGTTTTCTTGCCGCTGACTTCTTTGCGCAGGCGGGGAATCGTGTTTTCGAGAGTCTGCAGGTCAGCCAGGATCAGCTCGGTGGAAATCGTCTCAATGTCGGAGGCCGGGTCGATTTTTCCCTCTACGTGAACCACGTCAGGGTCGGCAAAAGCCCGGGTAACCTGGCAAATCGCGTCTGCTTCGCGGATGTTAGCCAGGAACTTATTGCCCAAACCTTCGCCCTGGGAAGCGCCCTTGACGATGCCGGCGATGTCTACGAATGACACGGTTGCGGGCACGATCTTTTCCGAGTGGAACATATCTGACAGGACTTGTAACCGCGGGTCGGGTAGCGGGACCACGCCGACATTGGGGTCAATAGTGGCGAAAGGATAGTTCGCTGCTAGCACGTTCGCCCTGGTGAGGGCATTGAAAATAGTGGATTTGCCGACATTGGGGAGTCCCGCGATACCGATAGTTAAAGCCATGCTTCAATCTTAGTGGGTTTTCCAACCGGCCCTAAACCGGTTAAACCCGGGCGACTTATCCGGTTTTCTGGGGGTTGCGTTGTTGCGGGGTGGTCGCTCGGGGGCGCTCGCGAGAGG